>Ga0351891_1001_pt1 | contig 50270 bp, 35 predicted proteins | sample TotcelFGM3001K13_FD_206768 | JGI IMG/M metagenome (GOLD analysis project Ga0351891, IMG submission 206768) | Enriched cells from coal bed in the Powder River Basin, Montana, United States - Total cells FGM rep3 HSBNCT.FGM.300.1.K13 ... | reverse complement strand
GCCAAGCCGTGTCGCAACGTTCCTCGCCGTCCCGCCAATTTTGAAATTTGAACGCCCGACCCCATGCTACTTGTTTCTTGCCGGCGGATGAGGTACGACGGATCCTTGTTCCGTCCGTCTTTCTTGGAGCCGTCAGCGATGAAACGATTTTCTCTTGCCGGATGCGTGATTGCTTGGGCCTTGCTGTCTGGTCCGATTTTCGCGGCGCGGTCTGCCGCCGGGGAACCGCTGGCGGGCACCGAGCCTTTGACGTGGACCGATGATCTCGCGTCCCGCTTGGTCGACGGGGTGGATCGATTTCTGTTGCAGAAGCTGGAAGCGTCACCCGCCCAGCGGGCACAGCATTGGCAGCGCGACTTCTCGTCGCCGCAGGCATACGAGAAGTCCGTCGAGCCGAATCGCCGGCGACTGGCCCATATCGTGGGCGTCCGCGACCCGCGCATCGCGTTCGACGGTTTGGACTTGGCCGGCACCACGTCGCAGCCGGCGGAAGTGGGACGGGGGCCAGGCTACAAGATCTTTGCCGTCCGCTGGCCCGTTGTCCGCCGCATGCAGGGCGAAGGATTGCTGCTGGTGCCGGACGCGGCATCGCCCGCGGCCCGCGTGATCGGGATTCCCGACGCGGATCAAACGCCCGAGGCGATCTGCGGATTGACCGAAGGCGTGCCGGCCGTATCGCAATACGCGCGGCGCTTGGCGGAAAACGGCTGTCTCGTGCTGGTTCCCACCTTGATCAGCCGCGAGCTGCAAGCCCGCCTGAACCGCGCGACGCTAACCAACCGTGAGTACCTTTACCGGTCCGCCTTCGAGCTGGGCCGGCACGTGATCGGGTACGAACTGCAGAAGGTGCTGGCCGGCGTGGACTGGTTTGTGAAGGACGCGAAGCCGGGCGACGCAAAGATCGGCGTCATCGGCTGGGGCGAAGGCGGGTTGTTGGCTTTGTACGCCGGCGCCCTCGATCCCCGGATCAGCGCCGTCTGCGTCAGCGGCTATTTCGATTCCCGGCAAAACGTCTGGCAAGAGCCTATCGACCGCAACGTGTTTGGTTTGCTGGAACAGTTCGGCGATGCGGAATTGGCGTCGTTGATCGCGCCGCGGCGACTGGTGGTCGAAGCTTGCCGCGGCCCGGAACTGGAGCTGCCCGGCAAGGGCGGCGCGCCGGCGCGCTTGGTGACGCCGCAATTGGCGGACGTGCGGGCCGAGGTGGCGCGCGCGGAAGCGTTGAGCCGGACCAAGATCGATTTGATCGCTGTCGAAGACGGGAGCGGGCCGAACGGTTCCGATCCGGCGCTGCAAGCGTTCCTGCAATCGCTGGGTTTAACCACGGCCGTTGCCCCCGCGCGTTCGCCGCCGGAGCACCTGCGGGCAATGTTCGATCCTGCCGTCCGGCAGGCCTTGCAGGTTCAGGAGATCGACGATCACAACCAATGGCTGCTGGCGGAGAGTCCCTACGTCCGCCGCGAGTTCATGGGCAAGCTGGACACGAGTTCGCTGGACAAGTACGCGGAATCGGTGAAATGGTATCGCGAATTCTTTCGGGACGAAGTGATCGGCTGGTTCGACGACCCGCGACTGCCGTTCAATCCGCGCAGCCGCAAGAGTTACGACGCGGAGAAATGGACCGGGTACGAAGTCGTCTTGGACGTTTGGCCGGACGTGATTGCCTACGGCATCCTGCTGTTGCCCAAGGACTTGCAGCCGGGCGAAAAGCGGCCCGTCGTGGTCTGTCAGCACGGGTTGGAAGGCAGGCCTCAGGATATCGTCACCGGCGGTCATCCCGCCTATCACGATTTCGCCGCCAAACTGGCCGAACGCGGCTTTATCACCTTCGCCCCGCAGAATCTGTACCTGTTCAAGGACCGTTTTCGGACGCTGCAGCGGAAGGCGAACCCGCTGAAGAAATCGCTGTTTTCCGTGATCGTGCCGCAGCACCAGCAGATTGTGGATTGGCTGTCCAGCCTGCCTGGCGTCGATCCGCAGCGGATCGCGTTTTACGGATTGTCCTACGGCGGCAAGAGCGCGATGCGGATTCCTCCGCTGGTTCCGAACTATTGCTTGTCGATCTGTTCGGCGGACTTCAACGAATGGGTCTGGAAGAACGCTTCGACGCGGGCCCCACACAGTTATGTATGGACCGGCGAGTACGAGATTTTCGAGTTCGATTTAGGCAGCACGTTCAACTATGCGGAGATGGCGGCCTTGATCGCTCCGCGGCCGTTTATGGTCGAGCGGGGCCATTTCGACGGCGTCGCTCCGGACGAAGCAGTGGCTTATGAATTCGCCAAGGTACGGCACTTGTACAGCGCACGCTTGGGGCTGGGCGACCGCTGTGAACTGGAATGGTTCGTCGGGCCGCATACGATCCACGGCGTGGGAACCTTCGACTTTTTGCATCGCCACTTGAATTGGCCGAAACCCTGACAAGCTTCATCGCACGCGTTGCACGATTTCGGCGGCGATATCTTCGATCGTGCGGCCGTCGGTGTCGACTTCGTGGTGAGCGATCCGCTGGTACAATGGCATACGTCGCTGCAGGACCTCTTCGACTTCGTCGGTAAAGCTCTTGGCCCCCGTCAACGACGGCCGTTGCGTGTCGCCGTGGATACGTCCCACGATCGTCGCCGTGCTTGCTTTCAGCCAGACCACGGGCCCGGCGGCGCGCAGGGGCTCGAAATTTGCCTCGCGTTCGATCACGCCGCCGCCGCAATCGATCACTTGACCGTCCCGCACGGCATAGGTTGCCACGATTTCCTCCTCCAAGTCCCGGAAGCCTGGCCAGCCGGCGTCCTGGACGATCTCCGGAACGCTGCGGCCCGCCTTGCGCTGCAGTTCGGCATCCAAACTGACGACGTGCAAGCCGAGTTGCCGGGCCACCAAACGCCCCACGGCGCTCTTGCCCGTCCCTCGATATCCCACCAGCACCACGTTCATAGCTTCTCCTCCAATACCCGCCGCATGACGTCGCGAGGCGCGCATTGCCCGGTCCACAACTCGAATTGGACGTACGCCTGGCCCAGGAACATCTCGATCCCTTCGATCGTGCGGCAGCCGGCCTGTGCCGCTTCACGCAACAATTTCGTGCGGCGCGGGTTGTAGACCGCGTCGAACACGACCAGTTCCGGCCGCAGCAACGCCGGGGGCACCAGGCTCTCGGCCTCTCGAGGATGCATGCCGATCGGCGAGCAATGCAGCAGCAGATCCGCGTCGGCCAGTGCCGCTTCGAGGGCCAGCGGCGTCAAGGCGATCCCTGTGACCGCTGCGCCGGCTCGCTGGCAAACGTCCTCGACCAGGCGCTGCAACTCGTCCGGCACGACACCCAAGATCGTGAGCTGCGCCGGCGGGGCTTCGGCCGCGATCGTGACGGCGATGGCCCGTGCGGCGCCGCCGGAGCCGAGGATCACCGTGCGCTTGCCTCGCGGATCGGCGCCGGCGTCCTGCAAAGCGTTCAAGGCGCCGAGCCCGTCGGAGTTGTATCCTGTCAACCGTCCCGCATCGTTGACCACGGTATTGATACAGCCGATGCCTTGGGCGATTGCGTCCACTTCATCCACGGCGTGCAGCGCTTCGACCTTGTGCGGAATGGTCACGGACAAGCCGCGATAGCCCATTGCCCGAACGCCTTGCAAGGCATGGCCGACCTCACCGGGCAGCACATCGTGAGCGACGTAGACGTAGGACAGGTGCAGCGCTTCGAATGCGGCATTGTGGATCTCCGGCGAGCGGGAGTGCCCGACAGGATGCCCGAACAGGGCACAAAGTTTCGTTTTGGCGTCAATTCGCGGCATCGATAATCCTCTTGAATGCGAACGGAGGCGGCTTGCCGACCAAAGGGGGGCCGATCCTCGCCGCGGCGGAGCAAACACCGGCAAACCGCCTATCCTACGAACTTGACAGCGGTCTTGACAAGGACGCACGCAAGGCGGTTCTCCACTGTATCATGACGTGGTGGTCTCACCGGCCCGCAGCGAGCCTGCCGCGCCGACTCGTGGTGACGGCAGCAGCACGCCCAGCAAGAGACCCAGCCAGCCCAGCAACAACAGTACCCCGCCGATCGGCACCACCATCGCCCAGGCTCTTGCGCCTGTGAGCACGTAGGCATAGAGACAGCCGGAAAAGATCGGCACACCCGCGCAAAACGCCGCCGCTGCGGCGTTCAGAAGTCGCCGTGGCGATGTTTGCAGGATCAGTCCGACGCCCATCAGAGCCAATGCATGGTACATCTGATAGCGCGCTGCAACTTCCCAGTTATCCAGCCGCTGCTGCTGTTCCTGGACGGACAGATCCCATTGGGGGATCGCACGCGCCAGACCGTGCGCGCCAAACGCACCGAGAGCCACACTGGTGAAACCGAAGAAAGCGCCGGCTGCGAGCCACCATTTGCCTGCCATCAGTTCATCTCCCGAATCTCTGCCGAACGGTTGTTGGAATGCGGCCGCGTCAGTACCAGGATACCGTCTTGAGACCGCTCTTGCCGGTATCCGACCCTTCGCGCTTCCGCCAGAATGATTTCCATTTTGTCTTCCGATTGCTGGAACCGTTCGCGGGTGTCCAGCACGACCCAATCGAAAACTTCCACGGCACTCCTCCCCGCGCCGGCTTCGGCCTGCAGCGATTTCCAACGGACCAGCGCCTGCTCGACCGATTCCAGCCGCCGCACGTTGAGCAAATGCGAAGCGATGCGGCCGCTCGCCAAGACGCTGCCATGTTCGGAATTGACGAGCGCCACAACGTCTTTGAGAAAACGGTTGCTGTCGGTCCCCGGGGCGCGCGGGTTCTCCAGCGTGGGCGCAGCGTCCATCTGATAAGTTTGAGCGAGCATGATGGCCAGCGTCGGGCTGCTCCAGGGAAGGGCCCCGAACACGGTGGAAGCCACCAAGCCGGAGGCCAAGGCGGCCGCGCCCAGGCACAGATCGCCGGAGACGGCCGGCTGCGTCGCGTCCGGCGCAAGCCGTGGGGCGGACCGCAATTCCGCCGTCAGACGCCGCGCGCCGGACAGCGCTGCCAACAGCAAAATCGGCAGCAGCGTCGTCACGTACTGAAACGCGATCGACTTGGCTGGCGGGTGAGCCCAGCCCATTAGCAGCCCCAGCGGAAAAACGGCCGCCAATAACAGCCCTCGTCCGCGAACGAGGGCGGCCGGAGTCAGCGGCAGCAGGAGCGCGACGAGAAACAACAGCGATCCAAGCCGCGAGGCCTCGCTCCAAAACGCGTCCGGCCGCAGCAAGGGAGACAAAGCAATGGCAATTCCCGATTCGCCCAAGTTCTTGAAACGGTCCGTCTGGTACTCGGTGAATGCGGCGTAGCGAGCAATCAGGACAAAGGCGATGGTCAACAAGGCCCAAATCGCCAGCCACGCTCCGACGCCCAGACGGCGGGCCGGCTCCGCATCCCCGCCGTCATTCCCGCGCGGCGATTCAGCCCGGCGGGCCACCCACCACGCCTGCAATCCCAAGGCCGCCGCCAGGCACGCCAGCGAGACGATCACCCCTTCCTCAAAGCTGCACGCAAGCACCGCGAAAGAGGCTGCCCACCCAACGCGGCGCGCCATCAAGGCGGCCAGCGCGGCGAACATCCACGGCAGTGCCAAACTGATCGGATGCCAACCATACGAGTAGTTCAAATTCAGCTGCCCCACGGCCGGAAACGCCAGGTACGCAGCCGCCCAAACCGCGGCGCTCGCCGCAGTCATTCCCCAGCTGCGCGCGATCTGAAAGACGAGAGGCGCCGGAGACGCCAAACAGACGGCTTGCAGCAGAATGAACAGCCGGGCGTCCGGCCACAGGCCCCATAATGGCGCAAGCAGGGCCAAGCCGGGATTGAAATGATCCCAAAACGCCGGCAGGCTGGGCGTCTCCAACAGGAACCCCCGGCCTTCCCAGGTGCTGGCGACGCGAAAGGCGAAATGGCCGAAATCGTGGTACCCGAGCAAGAATCCGTCCAACGCTGCGCAGCCTTGGACATACCACCAGCCACCAGCGGCAATCGTCACCAACCACAGCATCGCGAGGGCCATCCCAGGGGGCAAACGCTGCACCAGCAGGGGCGGATCCCGCCAACCCGAAGCGAGTTTGACGATGGCGGCTCCCGAGATCCAGGTCAACAGCAGGGGCTCGATAAACGTAACCGCAATGGAAAACCCCAGCGCGCGAAACGCATCCGCCAGCGGAATGAGGTAGGCCACGAGCAGCCACGGCACGGGCCCGCCAAACAGCTGGTCACCCACTCGATGCCGCCTGGTGCATGCGACGCCGAGCGCGGCGCCGACCAGCAATATCAACAGCAGTTTCCAGGCAGGCAGGGCCAGGAAGCCCCACAGCGCCGGCGCGGAAGCGACGACGTGATAGTCCAGGATCTGATGCTCGCGCGTCGCCAGCAGCGCCAGCGACCAACTCCAGCCGGCGGCAGCAGTCCAAGCCGCCCCAGCCACCAAGTAATGCATCCTTTCACCGGATTGTAGTTGGGGCGCGCCGTGCTGCGGTGGTAACATTTCGCCATCGTGGTGTGATTCCAGGACGCCGTCAAGACGCCGGACAAAACGAAAGACGCCAAGCCTGGATCTCTTGGCAGATTGGCAGCATCGTCAACAAAACAGACCTCGCGTCCGCCGTAGCGATCGCGAGGTCTCTGGCGAACAAGATCAGAGGGCCGCACTGCGCTCGTGCGGCGATCAATAGTTTGGCGCCGTCCCGGTATCGACGTTGCCCACCATGTGGAAGTGGTTATGGTCGATATAGATGACTTCCACGCCCTCTTCATCGCGAAGCGTGTGCGGAACGGGCCAACCGACCCGTGTCGTTTGGGCGTAATAAATCGTACACTTGTAATGCGCGTGATGCAGTTGGGCGGGGCCGATCAGCGGAATCACGCGCGGCGGATCGATATAGTCGGCAATCTTTTCCTTGACAATCCGCACGTCGTTGATTTGAACCTCGTGAAGGAACGGCAGGCCACCGGCAGTCGGCCGGGTCCGCTCAAACGCCCGCATCACTTCGTCATCGCTTGGCTCATCCAACGCCGCCGTGGGACCGCCGGCAGTGATCGGTGCCAAAATGGGCACCGAATCATACCGTTCCGCATTCCAGAATTCGTCTTCTTTTGCCTTCTGGAAATAGGGACTTACCGGAATGGGGATTGCCAGCAGGCCCAGCGAATTGCCCTCGGTGAGATGAACACACCCGGTATTGCTCAGCGAAAGGCAAGCCAGCGTCAACGAGAGCGTGAGAAAGATGAATTTGTGCGACATGGCCCTGTCCCTTGGTTTCACGATCCTGTCTAAACGTAGATATCGTGTTAATCTGGGGGAAACTTGCGGGTTTTTTTGATAATTCCGAGAAAGAGTGCTATGCCGTCCAACCGGCCGCTCGCGTCGGGTCTAGGCCGAAATAATTTTTTTCTTCGCCGACTCACCGCTGTAAATGGGGCCTTTGATTTGCGGATTCCAATCAGCGACATCGCCCTCTTGCTCGGACTGCGGCTAACGATCTCCAGAAACGCAAAAAAGCCTCCGCCGGACATACAGCCGGCGGAGGCAGGCACTGGGCGACCATCGCGAAAGCGGCGTGTTACTTCGCTTTGAAGTCCAAGTTCCACCACCCGTCATCCCATTTCAACGTTACTTTTCGCCATCCCAGCGGGACTTGCGGGTAGGGATAGAACGGGCCGATATACGGCCATGCCGACGGCGAATATTGCTTGGGATATGTCACCGCTGCATAGTTAGGATGAGCGGCATAGGTAGGCCAAGCGTATCCGGGCAATGTGGGATGGTCGTAGCGGGCGGGTACCACTGCGTGTCCGGGGCCCGGAAGCTGGGCCGGCATCATGCCCGTCGCGTGACTGATCGCCATGACCGGAGCCGCGATGGCCGCACCGGCGGCATAGGTCGCCATTTGAGGCAGCCCCAACGGACGCGGCGTCTGATCCACCGGCATCACCGGCAGGGAGGCTTGCGTCATCGGGTAGGGGCTGTAGTAAACATAGCCTCCCGCCGCCGGCAACGAGTTCGACGGGGTTGGGACGAAGGTGGCGTCAGCCAGCCGCGGCGTCGCGGGCATCATGGCCGGATGAGGCGCGGGCATGACCGCAGCCACGTTCTGGACCGGTTCGACGGCACCGCTCGGCGCTGCTACCGGGTTCACCTGTGCCAAGATTGCGTTCTCCAATCCGGCCGGCGCTCGCATCGTAAACCGCAGGTCGCGGACCGGTTCCACGATCGGCGTTGCTTCCACCGTCGCCTGCGCGTCGGGCCGCTGAGGCCCAGCCATCTGGGCCGGAGGTGTCGCGGCGGCAGGCTCGCTCTGGGGTCTGTCCAGCCGAGCGATCGGAATGGCTGCCGGCGGCAGCATCGAGACGACGGCAACCGGTGCCGGCATACTGGCTTGGCTGACCCGATTGAGTTCGAGCCCGCTGATGACTCGGCGAACGCCGGGAACCGCCCGCGCCAGTTCGACGGCCAATTCTTCTTGCTCCGGCTTGCTGATCGTGCCGGTCAACCAGACATCGGGACCATCGACTTTGACATTCAGATCCGATCCTCGCAGGCTGCCGTCCCGTTCCGCTGTTTGCAGGCGTCCGTTCAGATTCCGGGCGATATTGGCCGCAGACTCGCCGACTGTCAGCTCGTTGATCACTTGGCGGACTCCCGCGGTGCGCCGAGCCAGTTCCAAAGCCGTCTGCTGTTGGCTGGCCGAGGCCACGCGGCCTTTCATCCAAACATGACCGTTCTCGACGTGCAGCGAGATTCCAAACCCTTTCAGTCGGCCGTCACGTTTGGCATCCTGGAGTTGGAGGGTGAGTTCTTCTCCGATGCGGCGATCATCGGCCGTTTGTGCTACGCTGGGGATGTTTGCCGAGGGCGCTTGATCGAGCGTGACGGTGGCCGGTGGCGGAGCTGCATCGCTCGCAGGTTTGGAGGCCACAACGGCCTCGCCGCTTTCATTGCTGGCAAGCTTGGCGGGATTCGCCTCCGGCTGACCGAGGAGGTAATCCCGGCCGGATTCGGACGATCCGCGGCCCGTGATGCTCCGCATCAAACCGCTCAACGACGTCTTGCGAGGCATTTCCTGTTCCACAGGACTCTGACAGCCGGCATCGACGGCGTCGGATTTCGCGACGGTATTCACCCGCAAGTCATCCACAATCGTCGTGACCCCGTCGACTCGGCGTGCCGAGCCGACGGCCAGTTCCCTTTGCTCGAGGGACGAAACGGTTCCTTCGAGCGTCACCTTACCTTCAGCAACTTTGAGATTGATGTCGAAGCCCTGCAGGTTGCCTTCTTTCTGCTCGTGCTTCAAACGTTCTGCCACTTTTCGAGCGATCTCCTGATCGTCAGCCAACGCCCACGAAAACGTGGCCGCAGCCAAAGCGAGAATCGCCGATCCAACAACTAGACGTCGCATGAGTGCCCTCCCTGAAAAAACCTGTGTCATGCTACTTGCCCATCTCCCCCACCGTGGCCCAGCTCCGCTGCCCTCTTGGTTCTGGAATCGTTGCGGAACGGCTCGGACCACAAACACGCGGGACTCGGGTCGCCTGGGTTCATTACTCGGCGGTAGTCCTCCCAACGAAAGCTTCGCCTCCTGCGGTTTCCGGAGCACAGCAGATGCCCTGCGGCGATGCCGTGCCGGCCCGAGAACCAATCCGGCGCAGTGAAACTGAGTGCGAACGGTTTCGTTGTCTCCGATATTACTTGTCGGTTGCGCGTCGTGCCGGATAGTAGGTTTTTTTCGATTTTGACAGCCTTCGGGGTCGTGCCGGAAAAACCAGCGAAGCTTGGCAAGAGAAACGGCGCCAGAGCGAGAAATCGGCGTCCACACCCGGGGCCAGCGGCCTGGGCTGCGATGCGTTGAAGTTCATCCGGGCCGGCGCCCAGCCTGGTCGGCCAGGGCGTCGAGCAGCCGCTGAATGTCCCGATCGCTATGCAGATAACTCAAACTGATCCGCAACAAGCATTCGCCGGGGGGAACCGCCGGCGGTCGGATGCCGGGCACCAACAAGCCACGGTCCTGCAGAATCCGCGCAAGATCCATCGTCCGCCCGGGATCCCCGAGGATCACCGGCACGATCTGGCTGGTGGACAGGGCCGTGTTCCAGCCCTGATTTTGCAGTCCAGCGCGCAGCATGGCGGCTCGCCGCCGCAGGTTCGCGCGCCGCTCGGGTTCGTTAATAACGACGTCGAGCGCGTCCAGGGCGGCCGCGGCCAGCGTTTCCGGCGGAGCGGTCGAGAAAACGTACGAACGAGCCCGATTCACCAGCCATTCGATCAACGGAGCCGATCCTGCGACGAAGCCGCCCATCGAGCCCAGCGCCTTGCTCAAGGTCCCAACCCGGACGTGCACGCCGGTCTCCACGCCGAATTCTTCGCACAAGCCGCGACCGGACGGTCCAAAAACCCCGGTGGCATGCGCCTCGTCGACCATCAGCATCGCGTCATGCCGCTCGGCAAGTTCCGCCAGATCGGCCAACGGCGCAAAATCGCCGTCCATGCTGAACAGGCTGTCCGTCACGATCAGCCGCCGTCGAACGTCGTCTCGCCGGGCAAGCCGCCGCTGCAGGAACGCCACGTCGCCATGACGATAGACTTCCATTCTCGCGCCCGACAGGCGGCAGCCGTCGATGATGCTCGCGTGATTCTTGGCGTCCAAATAGACCGCGTCGCCTTTGCCGGCCAGCGCCGCGATCGTGCTTAGGTTCGCGGCGTACCCGGACGAGAACAGCAGAGCCGCTTGGGTGCCCTCGAAGCGAGCCAGCGCCCGTTCCAAGGCGTCATGCACCGCCCCGCGCCCGGTGACCAGCGGACTGGCGCCGCTGCCCCATCCCGCCCGCTCGATCGTCTGCAACACAGCACGGCGGCCCCCCCCCGCGGCCAGCCCCAAATAGTCGTTGGAACCGAAGTTGACGAGATTGCGGCCGTTCCAACAGATCGGTCCGGCGCCTTGCGGCCCCTCCCGCACGGTCCGTCGCCGGCGCAACTCCGCCACGTCCAGTGCCGTCAGTTCATCGTCCAACCAGCGCAGTGGATCAGCCGGCATCTCCATCCTCCGGGGGTGGCTTGCCCTTGCCTTGGCGAATGTATTCCGCCCGCCGCTGGGCGTATTCTTCCGGTTCTGGAACATCCGCCGCTTCGGAAGGGTTCCTGCCGCAGGCCTGGGCGAACAATTGCCGAAGAAACGGCCGGCACCACCCGCACCCGGTGCCGGCGCCGAAACACTCGCTCAACTGGCTGGCTCGCCGCGGCCGTTCGACGCGGAGGTGGCTCAACAGCTTGCGTCGTGTGACGTGAAAACAGAGGCAAACCTCGTCATCGTCTTCCACGCTTCACCTCCTTCGCGTTCACCATCGCGCTTCGACTTCCGCCCATTCGTGCGCGGTCAGCTGCAATTGGATTGTTCCGCCGTCAACCTGGCACTCGCTGAGCGTGCCGCCTTGGAAATTGATCTTTCGCGCCGTCTTCACGGGCCGGAAGCACTGCCAGCCGACTTTCGCCTGGCGACCCTGGGTCTCCAGCAGCCGGGCGCGAACCCCCACGGCTCGTCCGGCCTCGATGATCGGCTCCCAGTGCGTGGCGGCCACGTTTCTGGCATCGACGTGGAACAGCCAACCCGAACTCGTGGGCCGGGGCGGTGGAGCCCGCTGTGCCAGCGCCGGTGGCGGCGTGATCAGGTGAAGCGCCTCGTGCAACGAGCTTTTCACCTCCACGCCGATGCCCAGCCGAAACCGACGGCAGCGTTCGCCGGAAACGACCGCCAGCGTGTCCAGCATGCGCAACCCGTAACGCCGATGAAACGGCAGGCCGCCCGTGAGAATCGCGGTCCGGCTGCCGGCGTCATCGATTTCGACGTACAACGGTGCTTCGAAGCGTTTGCCCTTGACCGCCTGCCGCGTCATATTCGCGCTGCGGTACAGCTCGGCGGCTTCATTCGCCCAGGCAAACCGGATTCCGTAATAACAATTCCATGGATCGTCCGTACAGGACTGCTCCGGCTGCAACTCCACGTCCAACAGCAGGACGCGGCTGCCCCGCCACAACCGGTAAGTCTGGCGGTACTCCGCCAGCCGCCGTCCCTTTGGGTCCAGCAGCTTTCCCCGAGCCACGATCTCACCCAGCGTTCCCGTCGCGATTGTCGTCTCGATGCCTTCTGCGACCATGGCCGCATAGGGGCGTTCGACTTCCGCATGCTCGTTGCCGCGGCGAGTTCCCTGCGGTTCGCCGAAGCGGAACGCCAGTCGCTGGGACAATCGATTGCGACGCGCGTTGTATTCGTGGATGGCCCGCAGCCCGCCCGTCGCGGGATCGATTCGAGCCTCGAAAAACTCGTTCTGCAGCACGCAATCGTCCGCCAGATTCGCCGACGTTTTTTTCGCGTTGTCGGACGGCGGCCCCGGCGTCACCCACGCAAACCCCATCGGCGGCACGTCCACGACCAGTTGCATCATCGCTCCGGCCGCGGCTGGCCCGTCCAGCGCGTGGATTTCCGGCGTGTCGACTTCCGTCCGTCCATTCGGTGGCCTCCGTTGTGCGCCGGCGGCCGACGCCGAATAGACCGGCCGGGACTCCGCCGGCAGTCCATCGAGTGCGGGGACTTCTAGGCCCACACGGCGAACAAACGAGTGAGGATTGGCAATCAAATATCCGCGTTCCGCCGTTGCCTCGGCGCGCGGCAAGGCTTCGGCGAAACGCTGCAGCGACCACTGCAGCGCGACGACTACGGCGTCGTCCAGCTCCGCCGCCTCGGCACGCTCGTCCCCGAGATCAGTGTTCGTAAGCAAATCAAGCGGCTCGCGGAGCATAGCATCGGTCTTATCTTCCGGGATGCTGACCTCTTTGCCCATCGCCAGAGCCGCCAAGGTTTCCAGCGACTGAGCGGCTTCCGCGGCGGCGCGGCGATGCCAATAACGCACGACGGTGGAGATCGGATCGGGCTGTTTCCCGGCCACTGCCTGCTTCAGGTACGGCGACCGATATTGGTCGTAACCGAAACGGTCTTGATGCACCGGATAATCCGTGGTGCGAAAATATTGCTCCATCGTGACGAATTTGCCGAGCGCCGAGCAGTACCCGGAAATTCGCCGCAGATCTTCGTACCACGGGCTGGGCGTGCCCGGCCAATGCCCCAAGCAGACCGTCGCAATGTGGTCCATGTCCATCGATTCGCCCAGTTTGACCCCCAGGTTCAGGAACGTTTGGGGTTTGGCCGCGTCCAGGGGCAGCCGGGCGATTGCGGTTAGCGGGGTACCGTCGCAGCCCTCCCAACGCACTTTGCCCTGCGAGCCTTCCGGAACCACGCCTTCCTCGAACGAAGCGTGCAAGGCTGCGTCAAAACCGAGTTTTGTCAAGATCTGAGGCAGCAGGGGCGTCAATCCGAACCGCTGACGGCCGTAAACGTTGGGACACCGACCGAGGATTTCCTGATATTGGGCGAGCCCCAGACGCAACTGGGTCAACAGCGTTTCACATGACAACAATGTGCTTCGACGCTCGCCGTATTCGCCGCCGATCAGGCCCGCGCGTTCTTCTCGCAACGCCGATCGGAGCAACTCCAGCGTCTCCGGCTCGTCGCGGACGATCCGTTCCAGCATCTCGCCCGAGAGCAGCAAGTTGCATGCAGCCAGCTTGCCCAACTGGTCCTGCAGCCGCTCGCCCAGCATTGTGGGAGCGAGCATCGTGACATCCAGCAGATACGCTTCGCCCGGGTAGAAGTGATCGCGTTCCATCGCCAGAATGTCAAACGAGGCCGCCACACGCGAGCGAGCTTCGTCCGCCTGCCCCTCCATGACAGCCACCGCCGCCGCGACGACTTGGTTTTGAAAGTGGATTTCGTCCAGATTGCTGGAGTACCTCAGTTTTCGCGTGAGCAGTTCGACCTGAAGAAAGCAATAGCCTAAAGCCAGGAAATCAGCCGCCCAGGATTCGACCGTTGACGAAATCGCGGTTTCCAGGCGAGCTAATGCGATTTCGATGATCCGTTCCCGATCCAGTTCCGTGTGGATCAGGCAGGCCGCTTCCAATTCGGCTCGCTGCAGAAATCCGGTAGGGAGTTGCGGCTGACTGATGTCAGGCACTACAATCAGCCTATTCGTCACGTTTTCGGGCGGCGCATCCGCCCGATGCCAGCTCGGCATTTTTCCGGCGTTGGCGATTAACGCGGGATGCCAAAGGGCCGTCCAGGCTGCGAGCAGCCCCGCCGCATCGTCACCTTCGTGGTGCGTTGGAAAATCTTCCAAGCTGTGGCAGGGCAACAGGACGATAAGTTGCTGGTAATTCATGGTTTCGTGGCATAAGATTTGGAAAGTCCCTCGCGGCACCGTCTTCAACACGATAGCTTGTAAGGGACGACCAGTCGAGGGTGCCAACGGCAGCGGCCTCGCATATGCGGCGGCAGCATAGAAAGCAATCGGCGTGTAAAACTAGGGCCCAGGAACGATTGACACCCTTTCCCCAACGTCACTAAACTGACAACAGAGGACATTCGTCTCATCTCTTGCTTTAGGAATTGTCTATGGCGGCCACAAGCGGCGTATGGGGTCTCGACATCGGCCATTGCGCCCTGAAAGCGTTGCGCTGCGAGTACGATGACGCGAATCAGGTTCTCGTCGCGACAGCCTTTGACTATATCGAGCACCCGAAAATTCTCAGCCAGCCTGACGCGAATCCGAAGGAACTGGTCCGGGAGGCGATCGCCCAGTTTCTGCAGCGCAATAGCGTCCGCGGGGACCGCATCGTCATCTCCGTGCCCGGGCAAAGCGGTCTGGTGCGGTTCTTTGAACCGCCACCGGTGGATATGAAAAAATTGGCGGATATTGTCCGATTCGAGGCCCGTCAAGCCATCCCGTTCCCCCTGGAAGAAGTGATCTGGGACTACCAATTGATGGGCGGAGCCAACGAAGTCGATGGCTTTCTGATGGAAGCTGAGGTCGGTTTGGTGGCGATGAAGCGTGATCAGGTCTACGAGGCCCTCGAGCCGTACCGCGAAGCGGATATGGAGATCGGCATCGTCCAGCTGGGCCCAATTTGCACGTACAACTTCGTTGCCCATAGCTTGATGACGGACACCCTCGCGGCCGACATCTACGATGCCGACAATCCGCCGGAATCCTTCGTGATCATCAGCATGGGGACCGATACCACCGACTTGGTCGTGACCAATGGATTCCGGATCTGGCAGCGGAACATGCCCATCGGCGGCAACCACTTCACCAAGCAGCTGACGAAGGAACTGAAACTGACCTTCGCCAAAGCCGAGCACTTGAAACGCAACGTGCGCGAGGCCGAGGACGCCAAGGCGGTCATTCAGGCGATGCGGCCGATATTCAACGATCTGTTGACCGAGGTGCAGCGGTCCGTGGGGTTTTTCCAGAACATCGAACGGAAAGCACAGATCGGCGGCCTGATTATGCTGGGCAATGCCGTCAAGCTGCCCGGATTGCAGCAGTACCTGTCGAAGAATCTCGGCTACGAGCTGGTGAATGTCGACCACGACCAATGGTCCGCCCGGCTGGCAGGGCAATCCGTGCTGTCCTCGCCGCAATTCAAGGACAACATGCACGCCTTTGCCGTATGTTACGGGTTGTGCTTGCAGGGACTCGGCCAAGCAAAGTTCGACACGAACCTGCTGCCCAAGGAAATGCTGACCGAACGCATCATCCGCGCCAAGAAACCCTGGGCGCTGGCGACCGCATCCGGCCTGATGCTGGCTTTTGCCGTCAACTTCTTCTTCGAGTACAACGCTTGGTACAAGGTTCACCCGCAGCGCGTCCAAGACGGCGTGACGTGGGAAGCCGCGATGAAGGAAGTCGACAACGTCTCGTCTCAATTCAGCAGGAACGAACAGGAGGACTCGGGTCGGGTCAAGCGATTGGAGGAGCTGGTGTCGCTGGGAAAAGAACTGTCCGGCAACTCGGACCGCCGCGTTCTGTGGATGGAATTGCTCAAGACCATCAACGAAGCATTGCCGCGAGACGAGGCGGCTGTCGGCCAAGTTCCCGATCCAAAAGTTCAACCGATTTCGCAGCGCAAGGATATCCACATCGAATATATCGAATCCCAGTACTTTCCCAATTTGCAGGTGTGGTTTACCGAACCGATCAAGAGAAAGTACATGGAGGAATTAGCTCGTCTGCAGGGGGGGCCCAGCCCGGCTCCCGACCCCGTGCCGCCGTCCGGCGTTCCCGCTGATCCGGCGGCAGCGCCCGACGGGGGCGATCCGGCCGGCGCGGCTCCTGCGGCGGCTGCTCCGCCGGGGAACGCTCCGCCCCCGCCGCCCGCCGGTCCGGCCGCGCCGGCAGGGGGGCCCGCGGCGCCGAATGCCGCAGTGCCAGCGGCTGGAGGCCCTGCTATCATCGGTGATCCCGCGGAAATCAAGGGCCCCGAAGGGTCCGGTTGGGTAATCGAAATCAAGGGGCATCACTTTTTCAACGAAGACATCATGACCTGGGGCGGCGTCCACGTGCGCGATTCGTTCTTGAAGAACCTGCGAGAACAAACCGTGGAGTTCCCTACCGGACCGGGCCGGCCGCCGACGCGGTTCACCATGGAGGAGTTAGGAATCGGTTTTTCTGTGCTCACGGTGGATCCGCCGATCGATCAAACGCATCGCATTCCGAATCCCTTCTACGAACCCGTTGCACCGGGTGCGGGCGGGATGCCGGGCATGATGGAGGGCCCCGGAGGGATGATGCCCGGGATGACGCCCGGAGGCATGATCGCACCGGGAATGGGCCAGGCGAGCGGCAAGACGAAGCCCGACAAGAAGGAGAAGGAGGAGCCGAAAGAGCCTCCCTTCTTTTCGGCGCCAAAATATACGTTCGTATTACAGTTCTGCTGGCAAGAGCAATTGCTGACCGAGCGTTTGCGCAAACGGCAGCAAGAGCAGATCCAACAGCAATTGGACCAGCAGCAACCCTCAGAGCAGCCGCCGGGCGAGCAACCCCAGCCGGCGGCTCCGGACAACAAAGTGGCGGCGGCCAACACGGGAGGTTAAAGTCATGGACCAGGTCAAAGCATTTGCACGAGCTGCGGCGAAACACCTTTTCTGGATCGGCTGCGGCTTGATTCTAGTGGGCAGCATGGCGAGCTGGTTCGTTGCCCGGCAATCCCTGCACAAAGAGTTCGAAAAGAACCAGGGAGACATCAAGTCGAAATTCACCATGGTCAAGAGCCTTCAAGCAAAGAGGGATCCGCCCAACTCGAAGTCGCATGAGGAAATGGATAAACTGCTGGATAACACGCTCCGACTTGTGGTCCAGGCGTGGCAATTGCACTATTCTCAACAGGATGCGATTCTGCGCTGGCCGATGGATCTGCGGGAAGACTTTGTGACAGCCGTGCGCCCGCTGAAGCCCATCGAGGCCAAGGTGGATTTCCCCACCCCGCCCAACCAGGAGTTGAAGGTCGATTTTCGCCGCCGGTACGCGGGATATGTCGGCAACCTGCTGCCGCGATTGGCCGATGTGGTCGGTACGACTTGGCAGGTGGGCCGCGGAGGTGCGGGAGGCATGCCCGGAATGATGGGCGGCGCAGCGCAGCTGACGCCTGAAGAGCAACAGAAATTAGCTCAGCGCAAACCGCCGATCGTGATCTGGGATCCCCAGGATCAAGCGCGACTGGTCGCCACACATTTCGATTGGTCAAAACAACCCGACAGTTCGCCGACGACGCTGCAGCTGCTGTATGCACAAGAAGATTTGTGGGTTCTGACGGCCTTGATGCACATCATTCGGCAGACCAATGGCCAGATCGATTCGCGTCATGAGGCCGTGGTGAAAAACATTGAGACCATTCTGATCGGCCGCCACGCGCCCCCCCGCGCCGGACAAGTTATTCGCTTGGCTGGCGGCGGCATGGGCGGTGGCATGATGGACGGCGGGATGGGCGGAATGGATGGCAGCGGCTACATGTCATCCGAATCCGGCGCAACGCCGGGAGCCTCGGACATGGGGATGGGAGGCGGGATGATGCCCGCTCCGATGGGCGGCGGTGACATGTATGGCTCTGGAGGCGACATGGGCGGTATGATGCCGGGAGCGGGACGGATGTCGGCCGATCCGGCGGAAGGGCGTTACGTAGATAACCAATATCAGGCCCTGCGGGCCGAAACGTTGCGAACCGCCCTTCGTTCCCCCTCGCCGGATGATCCGTTTCTGGTCGTTGCCAAACGGATGCCGGTGCGGATGCGATTGACGGTGGACGTGCGCAAGTTGCCTCGCCTGTTGGCGCAATTGGGCAACTCGATGCTGCCGGTCGAGGTCCGCCAGGTTCGCATCAACCGCGGCAAGGAGGGTGGCGGCGGGGGATATGACATGATGGGTGGCGGAGGCTACGGCATGATGGGCGGTGGTGGCTATGGTTTGATGGGCGGCGGTGGATCCGAGATGGGAGGCGGATACATGGGTGCGACGCCGGGTATGGAAACGGGTATGGGCGGCTACGGCCAGACGCCTGACATGGGCGGCGGCTATGCCGCGCCTTATGATTCCGGTTACGGCATGGGCGGAGCCCAAAACATCAAAGATCGGACCACCGTGGCCAGCACCTCGCAAAACGATGTTCCGGTGGAAATCTACGGGATCATTTACATTTACAATCCGGTGGACGAGAAGAAGGTGGGCTTGGACCAGCAGCCGGCGCTCACCGGCACCCTGTCCCAGGCAACAGCAGCGGCAAGCTGATATACGGCCCGGACCTGCAAGCATCCGGGCGGCGGCAAGCAAGCGGCAGCAACGAGCGAACGAGGACAGGGGTTAAGACACCCGAGGCGCTAGACGCGGAGAAATGACCAATGGGGCTGAAGATAAATTTCGGCAAGGGCGGCTTGAAGGGATTTGTGATCCAACATGCCGAAAAGGGCATCTTCGGAATGGTGCTGGTTCTCGTCGCCGCGTTCATTTACTCCAGCGCCACGCAGGAAACGGTCGAGCAGGGTGAGAGTCCCAACAGTCTGAAAGGCGGCGCAAGCGGCGCGCTGAACACGTTGCAAAGTGGCAACCCCTGGGCAGCGTTGGCGCCGGAAAGGCTGGGGAAGGTCGACGATTATCCGGCACTGGCCCAAAACGCCCGGCAACCGGTGGATGACGCCGCCTACCGGGGAACGACGCCCTGGATCAAGGACTTGATCCCACGGCAGCAAAAGCGTCAGGATCCGGAAGTTTACGCTCCGTTGAAGGCGGAAGCCGAAGCCGGCGTGTTTGCGGTCATGACGCGAATCACCAAGCCGGATGACGCCTGGGTTGGAGACAAGGACGCAACCGTGGAGCAACCCAAAGAAAAACCCAAGCCCAAACCTAAGAAAGAGAGACGGCCGCGAGGCGGCGGAATGTACGACGAAATGATGGGCTCCGGAGGAGGCGCCACGGGCATGTCCGGCTACGGCGAGGAAATGGGCATGCCGATGGATTACGGGAGCGAGATGGGAGGCATGATGCCCGGAGGGTATGGAACCGGGATGACGGCCGGCAAGCGGACGCTCGGTCAATTCTATATCAAGCATTATTTAAGCCAAGGATATCGTCCCACCGTTGGATTGGGTGCCGTGGGCGTTGCGGCTCGGTCTTTCCCGGTCGTCGCCGTCAAGGCGCTGGTGCCTTTCGAGAAACAATGGGAAGAGTACGAGCGGGCCCTGGCCAGCGCCACGGGATACAGCCCCATGCACGATATTCCAAAGTACCTGTTGTTCGTCGCCGAGCGTGCGGAAGTCTCGGACGATCCGAACTCGCCGCCGCAATGGAAAACGGTCAGCAACAGCCGGTTCGCCATGGAATGGGCCCTCAAGAACTACGCCGGAGTGCCCCCAGAGATGGCCGACGAGGCTTATCTGTTGCCGGGGACGTTGACGATGCCCGTTCCTCCGGTCCTGCTGCAGCCCTATGACGCACTGGCGCTGCATAGCGAAATCCCCCGCCGAAAGCTTGGGCCGCATTTGGCGATGGGCCAGTCTGGTGCTCCGGAAGCCGCGAAAGAAGGCCAGGAAGAGCCCGCGGCGCCGCAGCCTTCGGCCGATTTTAGCGAGGGCCTGCCGCAAATTCCCGCGGCGGGAGCCCCGGGTGTGGGCGGCTATGGGATGGCGCCGGGAATGGGTTCCGGCATGGGTTATCCCGGCGGCGATATGACGTACGGGACGGATGCCGGGATGTACGGCGGAGCACCGGGAATGGAAGGCTCCGGATCGGCGGGCGGATATTATCCCGGTCCGTCCGGAGGCATGCCGGGCGGATACGGGATGCCAGGGGCTTACGGAATGCCCGGCGTCAACCAGCCGGTCGTCAAATACAAGATGATCCGCTTTTTTGACTTCACGGCCGAGCCGGGAAAATCCTATCAGTATCGTGTACGCGTGATGATCGAGGATCCCAATCGCCCCCAGGACAGAAACTCCGAGCCCAACCCGCGGATTCTCGATCAAGCGGTATCTGATCGGCTGGCCAAGGTGATTGCCGACGACGAGGCATACATAAAAACCAATCGCAAGCCGCGGCGGACATCCTGGCGCCAAACCGAATGGAGCGAGCCCAGCAATATCGTGACGGTGGTCAGCCCCGAACGCTTCGTCGGTGGTGGAGCGACCAGCGCCCGCTCGGTCAAGCTGACATTGACAGGCCCCTCGGTCGAACTGGAAGAAGCCAAAGGCAAGGTGGTCACCGTGGTCTGGGACCGGCGGCGGGCCACCGAGGTGCCGGCGGAACGAGAAGTTCTCCGAGGCGCATTCCTGGATTTCACGGACAAAGCCGACGTCTTGCAGCCATTGACCTTGCAGATTAAGCGGATCGAAGACTTCAACTTCGCCACCGACGCCTTCGTGGCCGATCTGCGCGGTGGCGAGCCGTTACTGGTCGATGTGGGGACGTCCAAGGAGGAGACGCCGCTGCCGGTGCCCGGCGAATATCTGGTCGTCGATGGCGATGGACGGCTGATCGTCTGCAACGAAGTGAATGATGCGGAAGATTACCGACGGCTGCTGTTCATCGAGGACCGGCCAGCCGGCGGAGCGGCGTCCGCCGCGGGCGGCTATGACGCCTATCCGGGCGGCTATCCAACCTACGGGGCGGGAAGCTGACTCCTTTGTTCCGGCCCCCGTTGGTGCCGTCTCGCCTCCGCGCCCGCCTCAGCGCACCATCCATTCCAGAACGCCTCCGGAGAAGTTCGGCTGCAACTGGACTTCGATCCGCAGGCCGCTGGTGCTGATCGGAGCGAAACGGACGACGTTGTACCGGTCTTTTTCGATCCCCAGGCTGTCTTGCGTCGGGACGGGCTTCCATTGCTGGCCGTCCCGGTACAGCAATCGCCACGACTGGGGCACTCGGCAAGCGCCGCGGCCGGTGTCATCGAACCAATAGACTTCGACGGACGAAACTTTCGCTGGCTGATCGAATTCGTATTGGATCCATTCCGCCGTGCCCTTGTGATTCCACCAGGTGAACCGCCCAATAGAGTGGTCGTTTGAATGGGCAGGCTCCACCTGGTCGCTCAGCGCTGAAATGGAATCCGGGGGCCAGCGGTGGGAAGCCGACGCGCGGCTGCGCGAGGCAATGGTCGGCGGAGGCGGGACGTGCGCCAAATCGACGGATCTCGGCAGCCACACCGCCATCTCATTCGCGCCCCGATGGCACCATGCGTAGTAGGGAATCATCGTGATCGGCGCCGTTCTCATTTGCACCGTGCCGTCCTCGTCACGCACTGCCGCCAGCGATTCGCCTTGCAGCACCGTGACACCGCCGAGCAGATCGGCCCGGTGCTCCGGAGTCAGCGCGACGCTGTCCGGCAGCACGATGTTCATCACGCGGCCGTCATGATCGGCGCCTTCGACGCAATACACGATCGGCCCTCGCTCGATCGCCACTCGACCGCGGTTGTCCGTGATGTTCTCGTGTGCCAATACGCGGCGAGCGGGCATCGGCAGATCCAGTTCCACCACGTCTCCCGCCTGCCAAGTGCGGCGGATTGTGGCGTAGCCGTCCTGGACGTTCAACTCGACCGCCTGGCCGTTGACCGAGAGAGCAACCGGCGGCGGCGTTGGACCGGCGCCGCGATACAGGTCGCTGGGGACAGGCCGTCCCTGCGCCCAGCCCGGAATGCGCAGCTTGAGTGCAAACGAATCGGCGGCCGGCGGCCGGACCACGAGCCGGATGTTGCCATTCCACGGATAATGCGTCTGCTGTTCCAATCGCAATCCGCCGGCCGGCCTCGAAAGCGTCCCGCTGCCGGCGATGTACAGGTTGACGAACACATCGTCGCCCCGGTGGGCGTATACATAGCCTGCGATGGACGGGATGAACCGCACGACGTTCACCGGACAGCACGAGCAGCCGAACCAAGGGCTCCGCACCAGGTCGCCGTGATTGAAGCGAAAACGCCCGTCGCAAGCCAGCGGATTGGGATAGAAGAAGGTGTCGCCCGACAGCGACACGCCCGACAAGAAACCGTTGTAGATGATCCGCTCGAGCACATCGATGTACTTCGCGTCACCGTGCAGCAGGAACATACGGTGATTCCATTGCCCGTTGGCGATTGCCGCACAGGTCTCGTTGTACGCTTTCAAGTTTGGCAAGTCATAGGGCCGGCTGTAGCCTTCGCCGTGATCGAATACGCCGACGCTGCCGGTCAAGTACATTTGGCGCGAGACCATGTCTTCCCACAAGCGATTGATGGCGCGAATGTAATCTTCGTCGCCGGTCAGCGCCGCCACGTCGGCGACGCCGCTGTACAGGTACCCCGCGCGGACCGCATGGCCGGTCACCTCCTCCTGTTCCACCAGCGGCTTGTGGTCCTGGCAATATGCCCCGTAGACCTTCCGCTTGTCCGCCCGGCCGCGCATGTCGATGAAGAATTTGGCCAGTCGCAGGTACTTTTCCTCGCCGGTCACCCGGGCCAGCTTGACCAACCCGATTTCGACCTCTTGGTGGCCGGGGACATCGATCAACTGGCCGGGGTCGGGTCCGAAGGTCTTGACCAGCAGGTCGGCATTCTTGAGGGCCACGTCCAACAACGACCGCTTGCCGGTCGCCTGAAAGTGGGCCACCGCGGCTTCATACATATGGCCCACGTTATACAACTCGTGGCTCGCCGCCAGATTCGTCCAGCGCTGCGGACCCGTCATGCCGCTGGTGAAGCCCAGGGTTCGCGCGGTGTACAGGTAGCCGTCCTCCTCTTGCGCCGCCGCGATCTTGGCAATCAAGTCGTCCAGGTACTTGTCCAATTCCGGATCGGGGTGCATGGCCAGCGTGTACGCGGCGCCTTCGATCACTTTGACCACGTCCGAGTCGTTGAACGGGATGCCTTGGAATTTGCCCTCTTCCAGCCCGCCGGCGCGAGCGAAATTGCTGTTTCGTCCCGTCTCCTCGCACTTCTGAAAATCGTAACGCACGGTGACCGCGCGATTCGTCTCCAGCCGCGGCCCCCAAAATGCGTCTTCGATCCGAACGTCGGTAAAAGGCACGGGCGTAAAGGGGTAATCTTTGGTTTCCGCCAAGCCGGCCAGGGTCGGCAATGCAACGAAGAGGAACAGCGCGATGCGTCGCATGTTCATAAGGGAGTCTCCGGTTGAGGGACAAATCTGTTGGTGCTGCCAGTGTCCTTCTGTCAACTCCGTCTGTCAAGCTGGCCAAGGTCGCACCGCCGGGACGCGTTGGTTCGATGCGAGCACTCGGCTAAACAACGCGTGCCTGTGACAAGGCTGGCGTCGGCCAGCATAACGGGATAGACTATGGTGGCGTCGCGCGGAAGACCGGGCCAACGGATTTGAGAAGCGGGACAATGTTGATAGGCATCATTTCTAAGATCATTTCCGAAAAGGGAATCGGCTTCATCACGCCCTGCGATCACGGCGGAGATGTTTTTTTTCACTATAGTGCGGTGGTCGGCGAGCAATTCGAACAACTGCAGGAGGGCCAGGCAGTCGCCTTCGATCTCGACCGCACCACGCGCAAACGCGACCGTCCTCGAGCCGCCAAGGTAGAGCCGTGCGATCCGAAGCTGCTCGGCCGTCGAGCCGATGACGAGGCTCCGCCCGACTGGCATCCTCGCGCACGGCGCCGCAAACCCACCTGGCGCGAATAGCTGGCAAAGGATGGCCGATTGGAGAATCGGCTATGGACGTGCTGAGCCTTCGAAACTGGTGGTTACGGTCGTGGTAATCCCTCCACGGGCGCTGAATTCCGCCATCAGAACCACCCGTCGCGGCTGAATCACCGACACAAAGTCATCCAGAATCCGGTTGGTGGCGTTTTCGTAGAAGATCCCTTCGTTCCGAAACTGCTGCAAATACAACTTGAGGCTCTTCAACTCGACGCATTTCGTATCCGGCGTATAAATGAACGTCAGGACGCCGAAATCGGGCTGGCCGGTCTTAGGACAGATCGACGTGAATTCCGGACAACGAATCTCGATCGTATAGTCTCGCTCCGGGAATTGATTCTCGAAGGTTTCCAAAACGTCGCGAAAGCTTGGCGACATCGTATTCTTCCTTTCTCGAGCTCATGAAAGCGCGTGGGAGCGTCTCCGACCCCTTCCGTTAATCGACTCTATTTTGGCATGATAGTGCCAAAGCGGAAGGGGACACCAGCCGATGCGCGTGACGGAGATCTACGAATCAATTCAAGGCGAGGGCTTCCTGACGGGGACGCCGAGCGTGTTTCTGCGCGCCGCCGGCTGCAATTTGCGATGCTGGTTCTGCGACACGCCGTTCGCCTCGTGGTATCCCGAAGGCGAGGATCTGGCGATCGAAGAAATCCTCGAACGGATGGGCCAATACGACTGTCGGCACGCGGTCCTGACGGGCGGAGAACCGATGCTGTTTGCCGAACTGATCCCGATCTGTGAAGGCCTGCGGGCCGCCGGCCGGCATATCACGATTGAGACCGCCGGCACATTGTACCTGCCGTTGGCCTGCGACCTGATGTCGATCAGTCCCAAGCTGTCCAATTCGACCCCCGACGAGCAGCTGGCGGCGCGCTGGCGAATCCGCCACGAACACGCCCGGCATGTCCCGGAGGTGATCCGGCGGCTGATTGCAGAGCACGAGTACCAATTCAAGTTCGTGATCGGCCAGCGAGCCGATTGTGACGAAGTCCACCGCTATTTGGATGATTTTCCGGAAATCCACCGCGCGCGGGTACAACTCATGCCGTTGGGCATCGACGTCGACGAATTGGACCGCATCGGCGCTTGGCTGGAAGATTACTGCCGCCAGCACGGATTTCACTTTTGCCCGCGGCGGCAAATCGAATGGTTCGGTTTGCGGCGGGGCACGTGATGAAGTCGTGATTTCCGTGTTGCCACGGCCGATCTTGTCGGCCGTGCCTGCCGGTGCTAGCACCGACGGCGCGTCACTTCTTGGGGAATGTGTCAGAAGTCGTCTGGTTCGCCAACCGCGGTTTTGCTACAGTCCCGCACGCTCGTCTTGACTCTTGGGGACCGTTCAACCTCGTCCGGATTGCGGTGCGTCTATTGCTATGTGCAACTCCGTTAGCAAACTCGTCCTCGCCCTTGGTTTCTGCCTCGCGCTCGGCTTCTCGTGGGGCTGTATGGGCACACCGGTTTATCGAATGTGGCACCGGCGCCAATGGATGGAGGACGAGCAAGTCCAACCCAGTCTGCACGCGCGCCTGGAGGAACTCGAATCGCTCCGCGCTCGGGCGCGCGGCATGAACGACACGGAACAGTCGAAAATCGCCGCCGATCTGGCGCGGGCATTGGCCGATGACCCCACGCCGCTGTACCGCGCGCATGTGGTCCGCACGCTCGGCGAATTGTCCACGCCCGCCGCCGCGGAGGCATTGCGGACGGCCGTCGAAGACCGGGAGCCGCGAGTCCGCATCGAGGCCTGTGCGGCCTGGGGACGGCGCGGAACCGAAGAAGCGGTCGCCGTTCTGGCGGACGTACTCGGCAAGGACGCCGATCTGGATGTGCGCATGGCAGCCGCACGCGAACTGGAAAACTATCGAACGCCCAGCGCGATCCCCGCGCTGGGGATTGCTTTGGACGATTCCGATCCGGCGCTGCAGCACCGCGCGATCCGCTCGCTCAAAGTCGTCACGGGAAAGGATTTTGGGAACAGTGTCCCCGCGTGGCGCCAGTTTGTGCGTACCGGCGACGTTCAAGCGTCCGAAGTACCTTCGCTGGCCGAGCGATTGCGGGACTTGTTCTGACAACTTGCTGCATCTTCGTCCCGCGGATGCAACTCGGCTTGCAGAAAGGCAACGTGCGGATCAACTCAGGCGGCTCGAATGTCAGTGAGATCGGCTGTGCTCAGACAACCGTTTTTTCTGTTGATCGCCGGATGCCTGCTCAGCAGCGTCGATGCGATGGCGGAGGACGCCACCACGACTTGGCGCGCGGTGATTCTGGAGCCCGCTGACGGCCCGACGACGAGCGAACCGGCTCACCCGCTACCGCCCGGCTCGCAGATTCCGGCTGTGAATGAACCCTCGGTTGCCGAGCCGCCAGTCGTCGAGCCCGCTTTGACACCGGAGCAACTCGCGCTGCGCGACCGGCTTCGCAACTGCCTGGCCTACTACTTCTATCGTCCGGACAGCACCCAGCGGCGAAGTCCTTGGGCCGTGATGCACGCCATCATCGGTTTCGGAGTGGACACGAGATTGCTGGCGGGCGACCGCGAGGTGAACGCAATCGCTTGGCTTTGTGCAAACGGACCTTGCCACGGGATGCAATTGCTGGCTCCGGCCGCCAGTTCCGTCGGCGTTCGCAACGGGCCGGGCTATCAGGGGCATGACGGCCAGCTGTTGGCGATCCTGGCGCAATCGCGCGTGAAAATTGATTATCCGCTCGTCGTCCAGGGCCAGCGTTTCAGCATCGGCGAACTCGTCCGGGCGGAGCAACTCTCGTGCCGCGCCGGCACGGAACTGACGTTCAAGTTGATCGGCCTGGCCCACTACCTGGATCCCGAGGCGGCTTGGCGGAACGATCAGGGCGAAGCGTGGAACGTCGCGCGGCTGGTGAAGGAAGAACTTGCCCAGCCGATTGTCGGGGCCGCTTGCGGAGGAACTCACCGCTTGATGGGCTTCAGCTACGCCGTTCACAATCGCGAGAAAAGTGGCCGGCCGCTGGACGGACAGTGGGAGCGAGCCAAGGACTACCTGGAACAGTACCACGCGTACACGTTCCGGCTGCAAAACGCTGACGGCAGCTTCAGCACCAGCTGGTTTGCCCGCCGTGGCGACCAGCCGGACTTGGATCGCCGATTGGACACCACGGGACACACGCTCGAGTGGCTGGCCTACTCGCTGCCCAAGACGCAACTCAGCGACCCCCGACTGGTCCGCGCCGTCGAATACTTGATCGACCTGATGTGGCGTTATCGGGGCCGCGAGTGGGATATTGGGCCGCGGGGGCATGCGATCCACGCCCTGTCGCTGTACGACGAGCGAGCGTTCGATGGCCGGCTGGGCCAACGCGCAGAGGACCTTGCCGCACATCGCCGCGGGGGACGACCTGCCGAAGTCGTCGAGCGTCCCCTGGTTTCCGGCGCGCCGAGTCGCTGAACATGGTGGTTCAGAATCAACGGACCTGGTCGTCCGGCCGGGACTGGTCAATGCCGCTTGCGCCGCAGTCGGCGAAGCAGCACGATGGCCAAAACCAGCACGAGCGGTACGGGCAGCCAAGGCACCAGTGCAACCGCCACCAGGGACAACGTCTGAGCCGTGGCGACGGCCGCGGCCGTCGAGGACGTAAACGCTCGTCGGAGCCGCGTCATGTATGTGGGGGCCTCTTCGGGAACGTAGTTCTTGATCTCCGTCACGCTCACCGTCACCGTGGTCAGTTCGGTGACGTCCTTCAGCATCCGCAGCCGCCCTTGCGCCTGTTCGATTTCGCCCCGAACGCGGGACAGTTCCCGCTCGACGGCGAGGACTTCCTCCAGCTTGCCCGTCGCCTCGGCCAGCAGCTTCAGCAGCCGGTCTTCTTCCTGTTGCTTGTTGCGAATCCGCGCCTCGATGTCGTAGAATTCGGCGGTCACATCGTCCGACGTCGAGTTGATGCTGCGCACTTCGCCCAACGGGCGCAGGGCGGCGAGAAATTCGCCGAACCGATCCACCGGCACGCGGACCGTCCAGCGCCCGCTGCGCGGGCGGCCTGGCGAACCGGTCACGTGGGACGCAGACACAAATCCGTCATGCTGCCGCACCGCCGCCTCGACCAGCTCCGGCAGCGGATCAAAATGTTCCACCACCAAGTCGACATCCGCCCGGTAGACGATCCGCCGTCTGGCCGCTCCCTTGTCGGTGGCCGAGCGGCTGGTCGGCAGTGTCGAGGCGGCCGGGTCGGGTGCAGTGGTCGTCTCGAAGGTGACGGCCGAAGATGCCGAGGTGACGTCTTCGGCCGAAGGGGCATAATCCGGGTTGATTCCGGCACCACAGCCCATGGCGGTCAACAGACACACCAGCACCGCAATCGGCGAATGTTGCCGCAAGGACGAATGTTTCCTCATGATTGCAATCCTTTATTCTGTACGGCCGAGTCTGGTTGGGGGACAAGCTGACAAAACGTGCCATCCTTAATGATCCACGAGGCTGCCGATTTATTCCCGAACACATCAGGATCCTTGCGCCGCTCGCTTTCTCCGCGCCGACGGTGTACAATGTCAAGCGTGACATTCACGAGCGGAGCAGAATCATGCGATCGCTGGCAGGAAATTTGTTGGTGGCATCGCCCCGGCTTCCCGACGAGAATTTCAGTCGCTCCGTCGTGCTGATCATTCATCACGACGAACAAGGAGCCCTGGGCGTGGTTCTGAATCGTCCCACCGACAGCACGGTCCGCGAAATCTGGGAATCGTTGTCGGACGAACCGTGCGACAGTGATGAACCGATCCACCTCGGCGGACCGGTCAGCGGGCCCTTGATGGCGCTGCACACGAATGAAGAGTGGGCGGAGTCGGAGATCCTGCCGGGCGTGTTTTTTGCCACCCATCGAGACCGGCTGAACCAGATTGTTCAAACGCCCGAATTCCTGTTCCGAATCTACAACGGCTATTCCGGCTGGGCATCCGGCCAGCTGGAGAGCGAGTTGAAATTCGGCGGGTGGATGGTGATGCCCGCGTCCTTCGATTTCGTGTTCGGCGAAGCCGACACGATGTGGCAGAAAGCCGCTCAAGAAATCGGCGAGCAGATCATCAGTCCGCTGCTGAACGACGTCCCGCTGCCGGACGATCCTTCGTGCAATTGAACATCCATGTCCCTGATTTCCCCGTGGTTGGCCTCCGGCAGCATGCAAAGCGAACAGCTGCTGTTCACGGTCCTGATCCAGTTGCTGGTGATTATGACGGCGGCCCGTATTTTCGGCTCGCTGTTCCGCGCTCTGCGGCAGCCGATCGTGGTGGGCGAGATCGCGGCGGGTTTGATCCTCGGACCGTCCTGCTTCGGCTACTTTTTTCCCGAGACTTCGGCTGCGATTTTCGATCCGGCGGTCAGTGACGTGTTCGGGGTGCTCAGCCAGTTGGGCCTGATTCTGCTGCTGTTCGTGGTGGGCCTGGAATTCGATTTCAGCCATCTGAAAGTCCACGGCCGCTCTGCCGTCGCGATTTCGCTGACGGGCATTTTATTGCCGTTCGGGATGGGCGCGCTCTTGGGCTTGGCAATGCACTCGCATTTGGAGCCGGTGGCCTCAGGCGAGCCGGCGTCCCGGCCGGGATTCATCTTGTTCATGGGCGTGGCGATGTCGATTACCGCGATCCCCATCCTGGGCCGGCTGATGATCGAACTGAATATCACGCGGACCAAGATCGGCGCGATCACGATTTCCGCCGCGGCCGTGGATGACGCCTGCGGCTGGATCCTCCTGGCGACGATTTCGAGCGTCGTCCAATCCCGGTTCCAAGTCTGGCTCACACTGCAGATGGTGGCACAGACGGTGGCTTTCTTTCTGTTGGTACTGCTGGTTCTTCGCCCCTTGTTGAAACGATTCGTGCGCCGATCACTGGAGCGGGGAGCCGGCGATTTGGGCATGAACAGCTTGGCAGTGATCTACGGTGTCTTGTTCTTGTGCGCCTTGGTAACCAGCATGATCGGCATCTTTGCCATTTTTGGCGCGTTCATGCTGGGCACGGTGCTGTCGGACGAGCCGCAGTTTCGTGACGTGATGATCCGCCATCTGCGGAATTTCCTGACGGTGATTTTCCTGCCGATTTTTTTTACCTACACCGGCCTGCGGACGAACCTCGGCACCCTGGACTCGCCGCTGCAATGGATGTTGTTTGCGGCCGTCTTGGTTTGTGCGGTAGCCGGCAAACTGGGCGGTTGCGGAATCGCGGCGTGGTGGAGCGGATTTTCGCCTCGCGAGTCGCTGTGCATCGGCACGATGATGAACACGCGCGCCTTGATGGAGTTGATCGTGATCAACGTCGGGCGGGACCTGGGAGTGCTGCCGGACAGTGTATTCTGTATGCTCGTCTTGATGGCCTTGGCCACCACGGTCATGACCACGCCCATGTTGTTGCGTTTCATGCAGAACACGGAACTGGAACCATTCATCAACGACAGCGGATTCTTGAGGCCCGGCGGCAGCTAGCAGCGAACGGTGTTTTCGGGAAATTGCGCGCCGATCGGCATCCTATGAACACGTGCTAGCGAAGGCTTTATGTGGTGCGGGAACTGACGCAGAAACGCGGGTGGTTCGTGCAATTGTTGCGCAGGCCAGCAGGGAGGGCAAAGCGGCGTGCATGGTGTTACTCCAGGGAGACTCCGACGTGCAGGAGTCGGTTCTTGCCAGGCAAGGCGTTTTACGATGAAACACTGCCTGTTGACGGGCGAAACATATTGGGTCCATCCCAGCCCCGCTGGTTAAGGCCGGCGCGCTTGTCTAATCTAGCGTGATTGCGAGCGAGGAACAATCAGGTGTTGAATATGGTGAAGCCGCGACGAGATTCGATGCGGAATTGGAATGCGAAGGCAATTTGAGATTTGAAATTTGAAGTTCCAGATTTGAGATTTCAGATTTCCATCATTGTCCGCGCGATTGCGAAAAATCTCCTGAGAAAGCTGCTCCATGAACGTCATTCTTCTGGCCGCATTATCGTTGCTGCCGATCGCTTCCGTCGGGCTGCTGCTGATCGTGCTGCGGTGGCCGGCGAGCCGCGCGATGCCGTTGTGTTATCTGGTCGCCGCGGTGCTGGCGGTGCTGATCTGGGGCGTGCCTGGGCCGCAGCTGGCGGCGGCGACCGTCAAAGGGCTGATCATTGCCGCCGAACTGCTGTTCATCGTCTTCGGCGCCGTACTGCTGCTGAACACGCTGGAGGAAAGCGGCGGTCTGGCGACGATCCGCCAGAGCTTTCGCGACATCACGCCGGACCGGCGGATTCAAGTGATCGTGATCGCGTGGCTGTTCGGCTCGTTTATCGAAGGCAGCGCCGGATTCGGCACGCCGGCAGCCGTCGCGGTGCCGCTGCTGGTCGGGCTGGGTTTTCCCGCCATGGCCGCCGTGACCGCGGGGATGATCATCCAAAGCACGCCTGTCAGTTTCGGAGCGGCGGGAACGCCGATCCTGGTGGGCGTGAATCAGGGCTTGGCTGCCGACCCCGCGGTGGCCGCGTATGCGGAGCAACTCGGCTATGCAACCTGGCTGGATTTCCTCGCCATGATCGGCCTGAAAGTGGCCGTGTTGCACGCGGTGGCCGGAACCCTGATCCCCCTGTTCGTCGTCGCGATCATGACGCGGTTTTTCGGCAAGAATCGCAGCCTGGCCGACGGCTTGGCTGTCTGGAAATTCGCCTTGTTCGCCGCCTTGGCAATGACCGTCCCGTATCTTGCGGTCGCATACCTGCTGGGGCCGGAATTCCCTTCGCTGCTGGGCGGCCTGATCGGCTTGGCGATCGTGGTGCCCGCGGCCAAACGAGGTTTCCTGGTGCCGCCCGTCGGCCGGTGCTGGGATTTCGACGATCCGCAGCAATGGGATCCTGACTGGACGGGCAAACTAGCGCCGGCCGCACGCGGCGCGAGCGATCGGCCGATGGGCGTCTGGATCGCTTGGCTCCCCTACGCCCTGGTCGCCGTACTGCTGGTCGCCACGCGTCTGGAGGTATTTCAGTTGGGCGCGCTGCTGAAACGGGCCACGATTCCCATTCACGCGATTCTGGGAACCACGATCAGTCACGACGTCCGTCCGCTGTACCTGCCGGGCACCGTTTTCATCGTGGTCTCGGGAATCGCTTTTCTGGCACACCGGATGCGGGCCGCCGGTTACGTGCGGGCTTGGGCCAAGTCGATCCGGACCGTTGTGGCCGCGTCCACGGCGCTGGTGTGTACCGTGCCGATGGTTCAGGTGTTCATCAACAGCGGCGGAGGCGCCGACGGCTACGACGCGATGCCGCTGGCTCTGGCACGCGGCGTCGAGCAGCTGGCCGGCGGCGCGTGGCCTTTGCTCTCGCCCTTGATCGGCGGCTTGGGAGCCGCCGTGGCCGGCAGCAACACGGTCAGCAACATGATGTTCGCTTTGTTCCAGTTCCACGTAGGCGATCGCATCGGCGTAGATCCGACGTGGATCGTGGCCTTGCAGGCGGTCGGCGGCGCGGCGGGCAATATGATCTGCGTCCACAACGTCGTGGCCGCCTCCGCCGTGGTCGGATTGTTGGGTCGCGAAGGAACGATCCTGCGCAAGACGCTGATCCCGTTCACCTACTACGTTGCCCTCACGGGCGGATTGGGCTGTGTGATCGTCTGGTGGTCCGCGAAAGGACTCATGAATCCCGGGACGGCCGTCGTGGCCGCCGTCATCCTGGTGCTGGTCGGGGCCGTTCTTTCCGCCCGCCGCGGCATCCGGCCGCTGATGCCCACGAGCTGACGTTGGTCGTTCCGGGGCGATACTGCGTTGGGCAACGCAGGGGGTTATTGTAGTAGGCACACTCCGTGTGCCGTCCGTAGTCTACGGCACACGGAGTGTGCCTACTACACTGGACGGATTTGCGGCCGCAATCGACGGCGAGCGCGGAAAGTGCCGCTCGACCACCGCGTGGAATTCGCTGGGTGTTGCCGCGTGGGCGATGTGCGTGCGGAAATGCCGCGCGCCAGGCCGGCCCTGGGCATAGCAGCAGGCGTATTTGCGCATCAGCATCGTGCCCCGCTCGTCGCCGAAACGGTCCAGCACCAACCGAAAGTGCCGCACCAGCACCTCGCGTTGTTCGTCCAGCGTCGGCTCGGCGGGAACCGGTTCGCCCCGCAGAGCCGCCTGAACTTGACGAAACAGCCACGGCCGTCCCAAAGCCGCGCGGGCGATCATCACGCCGTCGACGCGATAGTGCTGCAGGGCGTGGACCACCTTGTCTACCGTGTCGAGGTCGCCATTGCCGATCAGCGGCATTCGCTGCAAGTGCGGCTTGATCGCGGCGATCTGGTCCCAGTCCGCTTGGCCGCGGAAAAAGTCCTGAGCCACTCGGCCGTGTACGGTCAGTGCCGCCGCCCCGGCCGCTTCGACGATTTGGGCGATTTCGATCGCCCGGATCTCGTCCCGCGTACAGCCCAGCCGGATTTTGGCGGTCACGGGCGTCGGCGCGCACGCTTGCACGACCCGTGCGACAATCGCTCCGATCCGCTCCGGATCTCGCAGCAAGTACGACCCGCTGTGCGCCCGTTCGGCCACATCACGGACCGGGCAGCCAAAGTTGATGTCCACCACGCTCACGCCGTACTCGTGCGCCAGGCGAGCCCCCACGCGAGCCAAGGTCTCGGGATCGTTGTCCCAGATCTGCACGGCCAGCGGCCGCGGTTCGTCTCGCACGCCCCACAGGCGATCCGGATGCTCCAGTTCGTGTTCGTCCAGCCAAGCGAATCCCCGCGCGCACACCATTTCCGTCGCCAGCAATCCGGCGCCGCCGAAATCTCGCACCATCTGCCGGAAAGCATAATTCGTGAATCCCGCCATCGGCGCCTGCAACACCGGCGGATCCACCAAGACCCGTCCGATGCAGAGCGGAGGGATCGAAAGACGAGGCGTCGTGTTTTCAAGGATCATCGCGTGGACAAACTGGCTCCAAACGGTTGTTTCGGGGCGTCAATCGCGATATTCTACCGCCTTAGGATCGGCAAGGAAATAACTGTCGGGTTTTCAATGTGGTCATCACGCTCCGCCGTGATGACATTGTCGTCACGGCGGAGCGTGACGACTACAATCTTGGCGACACCTATTTCTTCGCCGGTCCTTACGAGCGCGAACGCCGCGGCGTAGCCGCGCGGCCGCGGCACCGTCGCGATGGATGGGTGACTCTTCCCAATGGCTTTGGTGGCAGCCGAACGAAGGCAGGAACGGGTATCCGATGAGTGAATCTTTTTTTCAAGGCAAAACGGCCGTGGTGACGGGCGCCGGCGGGACCCTGTGCGCCGCCGTGGCCAAGGAACTGGCCCGCCTGGGCGCGCGGGTCGCCTTGCTGGGCCGCACCGTGGAAAAACTGGAGACGGTGGCGGCGGCCATCCGGACGGCTGGCGGCAGAGCCTTGCCCATCGCTACGGACGTCGTCGATGCGGAGGCCGTGGAGGCGGCGCGCCAAGCGATCGAAGCCGAATTCGGGCCGTGCGAATTGCTGATTAACGGCGCCGGCGGAAACCAGCTCGAGGCGGTGACGACGGTGACCGAGTTCGTGCCCGAGGAAATTGACTCGGACAAATCGGACGACGTGCGCGGCTTTTTCAACCTCGGCTTGGAGCGTTTTTCGGATGTGCTGCGCATCAACACGTTGGGAACCGTCATCCCTTGCCAAATTTTTGGTCGCGAGATGGCTCGACGCGGTCACGGCGGGATACTCAATTTTGCTTCGATGAATAGCTATCGGCCGCTGTCTCGGGTACCTGCGTACGGCATGGCCAAGGCGGGCGTGGTCAATTTTACGCAATGGCTGGCCGCCTACCTCGCTCCCGCGGGGATCCGCGTCAACGCCGTTGCGCCGGGGTTCTTCTTGAATGACCGCAGCCGCAAGATCTTGTTAGACGACGCCGGCGCTCCCTCGCGCCGCGGGCAAAACGTGATCGCGCACACGGCCCTGCGCCGTTTCGGCGAAGCCGAAGAACTGCTGGGCTGTGTGTGCTGGCTGCTGGACGATACGCGGTCCGGTTTCGTGACCGGGATCACCGTCCCCGTCGACGGCGGCTTCTTGGCCTCGTCCGGCGTATGAGCCGGCGAGGCAAATTTTTCGGAGCCCGCGGCGGCCGTCTTCCTTCGGTGTTTTGTCCGTGCTAAACTCATTTCCATGAACCTACGCTCAAGCAGACTGTTACGAAAATTGCGTGCGGGCCAATCGGCCACGTGTTTGAAGATGAACCTGGGCGACCCGCGCGTCGTGGAAATCGCCGGACTGGCCGGGGCCGACGCCGTGTGGCTGTGCAACGAGCACGTGCCCAACGACTGGCTCAATTTGGAAAACCAGATCCGTGCGGCCAAGCTGTACGATCTGGACACGATCGTGCGGGTGGCCAAAGGCAGCTACAGTGATTATGTCAAGCCGCTGGAGGCCGACGCAACCGGGTTGATGGTGCCGCACGTGACGACGGCCGACGAAGCGCGGCAGATCGTGCAGATGACACGCTTTCACCCGCTGGGCCGCCGCGCTTGGGACGGCGGCAATATGGACGGCAAGTTCTGCCTGGTGCCGGTGGCGGAATACCTGCAGCACAGCAACACCGAGCGGGTGCTGATCCTGCAGATCGAATCGCCCGAGGCACTGGAAAACGTGGAACAGATCGCGACCGTGCCCGGCTTTGACGGGCTGCTGTTCGGCCCGGGCGATTTCAGCCATCTGATCGGCCGCGCCGGGCAGGTAGACGATCCGGACGTGGTGGCCGCGCGCCGCCGCGTGGGGGCCGCAGCGCGGGCCAACGGCAAATTCGCCATGTCGGCAGGCATGTTCGCGCCGCGCGGCGTGCTCGAGTCCGAGGGATACCGCGTGTTTAACGTCGGAGCCGACGTATTGGGCGTGGGGAATTATTTTCGCGCCAAGATCGGCGAGTTCGGGCCGGCATGACGATCGTTTCTTGAACGACTCTCGCACAAACTTGTCCGGCTCGTTCCTCCAGGCGGCATTGCAGTGCCCGTCGGATGGAATTGCGAAGCGCACTTGCAGTGCCTGTTGCTCTTGGGCCTGGGACGGCCTAAAATAACGCTCGAGTCGGCGCGGCCGTTTCGCGCCGTTTCTCGTTTTCTACGTGCAAGAGGAACTCAACCATGTTGCGGCACTTACACAAGCAATCCACGTGGATGTTGTTGGTGGGGTTGGCGATGGGCCTGCTGGTCGGTGTCGGAATGATGATCGGCATGCTGGCCGCCGTCCGGTCGATCCCGGCGAGCGGCTCGCCGTTGGCGGAAACGCTGCTGCACGCCACCGCGTCTCACAGCGGCAAGTCAATGGCCATGGCCACGGGCCCGATCGACGAAGAGGTGGAGGGCGTGTTCATCTTGGACTACCTGACAGGCGACTTGCAGTGTTACGTCATCAATGCTCGTTTTCCCACCCAGTGGAGCGGGATGTTCAAGTACAACGTGATCCAGGACTTGGGGGTCGAACAGGGCAAAGATCCCAATTACGTGATGGTGACGGGCCAGACGCAATTCGTGCGGGGCTCGGGCGTGGCGACGCCGGCGATGTGTACGCTGTACGTCATGGATGCCAATAGCGGCAATTTTGCGGCATACGGTCTCGCCTGGAATCGTACGGCGGCCCGCGGCCCCCAGACACAGACGGGAACGCTGACCCGGCTGCAACAGGGCAAGGCTCGGACCCTGGAAATCCGTCAGTGAGCCAAATTCCCGTGTGCCATGAACCGTCGAGTGCCGAGACCGTGAATATCCTTATCAACGGCGAGCCGCGTTCCGTTGCCTCCGGCACGACGCTTGCGCAGCTGTTGGAAACGCTGCGCTTGGACCCACGGACGCTGGCCGTTGAATTGAATCTGAATGTGATCCCGCGCGGGCGCCATGCTCACTGCGAAGTGCAGGATGGTGACCGGCTGGAGATTGTGACCTTGGTGGGAGGAGGATAGAGGTTGATGTCCGAGCAAACGACAAACGCCGGGGCGGTGCCGGCGAACGAGGGGATCCGTATCGGCAGCCATCTGCTGCGCAGCCGGCTGATCGTCGGCACGGGCAAGTATCAGACGTTCGAGATCATGGGCGAGGCGTTGGCCCTGTCGGGCGCCGACTGTGTGACCGTCGCAGTTCGCCGCGAGCGGTTGTGCGACAGCAGCGGCCGAAACATCTTGGATTACATTGACCTGAAGCATTTCACGCTGTTGCCCAATACCGCCGGTTGCTTTACTGCCGAGGACGCGATTCGCACGGCACGGCTGGGACGGGAAATCTTGTTGGGACTGGAAAACCCCGGGGCCGATTGGGTGAAACTCGAAGTCCTCGGGGACAGCAAGACCCTGCTGCCCGATCCGGTGGCCACCGTTCAAGCGACGGAAAAACTGGTCGCCGAGGGGTTTCAGGTGCTGGTGTATACGACCGACGATCCGATCACGGCGCGACGGCTGAAACAGGCCGGGGCCGTCTCCGTGATGCCCGCCGGCAGCCCCATCGGTTCGGGCCAGGGGATTCTGAACGTCAGCAATCTCCGGATCTGTATGGAGTACCTGAAGGAAGATGACCCCAGCTATCCGGTCATCGTCGATGCCGGGGTGGGTACCGCCAGCGATGTGGCCGTCGCCATGGAGCTGGGCGTCGACGGCGTCCTGTTGAACACGGCGATCGCCCACGCGCAAGACCCGCTGAACATGGCCCGCGCCATGAAATATGCCGTCGAAGCCGGACGGTTGGCCTACCTGTCCGGGCGGATCCCGCGCAAGCTGTACGCGACCGCCAGCAGTCCGCTGGAAGGCGTGATCGGGTCGCGATGAAATGCTATCCCCGTTCCGCCGTCTTCGGCTTTCATCGGGCTGGACGATCGAGAGGAATACGGCGAAGACTGATCATCCCTCCCGTAGCGTCTCAATGGCCGAACAATGACGTTGATCGCCGGGGGCAGCGAAGCTATCGGCCGATCGCTGCCAGCGCGCCGCGAATATACCCGACCGATTCCGCCAATCCGGCCAGCGGATCCTGCTCGTCTTTTTCGTGTTCGAATGACGCCACGCGGCGGTACTTGATCTTGAGCATCGTCCGCAGCAGCGCGGGGATGTCGATCACGCCGCGGCCGATCTCGACGGTCTTGCCTTCCGGCGCGGGGGCCGACACGTCCTTGATGTGCAGGTCCAACAGCCGGTCGGCGAACCGCTCGGTGTCGGCGATCGGATCGGCGCCGATCCGCAGTGTGTGCCCCACATCGATGCACAAGCCGATGCGCGGATCGAGTTTTTCGACTTTCTGATAGATACTCTCCGGCGTCGGATACAGCTTGTCGCCCGGCCCGTGGTTGTGGATCGCCACCTCGATGTCGAACTGCTTGACTTTCTCGTTGACCAGCGGCAGCACCTCCAACGCGGGAGCAGCCACGATCGTCCGCATCCCCGCCGCGCGAGCATATTCGAACGCCTGGTCGACGTCCTTGTCAGTCTTCATCGTCACCACGCCGCAACCGTACAAGTCGATCCCCGCCGCTTTGACCTTGGCCACCGCGGCCGCGATCTCGTCCGCCGAGGCATCCAGCGGCAGATGGAAACTCTTCAGGCAGATATGCGTCAAGCCCACCCGCTGGGTCATCGCCAGCGTCTGGTCGAGGTCGAACTTGCGCAGCGTATAGGACGCCAAGCCCAGAGGAAACGGCAGCGTTTTCGGGGCGCCCTCCGGCGGCGCCTCGGTCGCTAAACCGGCGGCGTCGAAAACAGTGCCGACGGCTAGAGCCGAGCCGGCCACGCTCGCCAACTTGAAGAACTCGCGTCGGGATGGTGTGTTACCGATTTGCATAAAGGGAGCCTTTCGTCAGTTGTCAGTTGTCAGTTGTCAGTTGTCAGGGGTCAGGGGGCAGGGGTCATTACTAACGTACACTAGGTGCCGGATGGCGTCGACCAGCCGGTCGATTTCCTGACGCGTATTGTACAAGTGGCAGGAGACGCGAATCCAGCGGCGATTGCTCCAGGAGTTGATCGGCACTTCGATGCCGTATTCGGTCCACAGCTGCCGTTGCAGCGCGGGGGCGTCGCCCGGCGGCAGCGGCATGTGGGCCATGCTGCCATACCAATCGGCCGAGTCCGGTACGATCGGCGTCTGGGTGGTGAGTTCGCCCAGTCGGTGGCGTGCGTATTGCGCCAGGGCGTGCGTGTGTCGCCGGAAACGCTCCCAACCGACCTGGTCCAGAAAGTCGATGGCCGCCGGCACCGCCAAACAAGCCGACGGATCTCGCGTGCCGCTCCATACGAACTCGTCGCTCCAAACCTGCAGCGGTCCGGGCGGTAGCCGTCCCCAACTGAGCAGCGGTGTGCGGATCGCGGCGTGGTGCCGCGGCGCGACGTACAAGAAACCGCTGCCGAAAGGGGCGCTCAACCACTTGTGACAGCTGGCGCAATAAAAATCGCAGTCCAAACGGTCCAATTCCAGCGGCAACTGGGCGAGCGCGTGCGGACCGTCGACGCATACCAAGATCCCACGCTGTTTCGCTCGGGCTACGATTTGCTGGACAGGCAGCGTCACGGCGGTCGGCGAGGTAATATGGCTGACGACCAACAGCCGCGTGCGATCGCCGGCTGCAGAGAAAATCGCGTCGACAACCTGATCGGCCGATTCGATGGGCCACGGCAGTTGGACCACACAGACCGAGGCGCCATCTGCCAGATCGGCCGCACGCCGCCAGATCCGCTGGACTGCGCCGTACTCGTGATCCGTCAGCAGGACCTCGTCGCCCGGCCGCAACGCCAAGCTGTGCGCCACGACGTTCATCGCTGCCGTTGCATTCTCGGCGAACACCAGGTTCCGCTCGTCGGCACCGATCAAATCCGCCAATCGCCGTCGCGACTCGACCCAGGCGGGTTCCAGCCGGCGCATAAAGAAGTCCATCGGCTGGGCGTCCAACTGATCCTGCCAAACGCGGCGGGCGGCCTGGACCGGCCGCGGCGGCGGACCGAACGAACCGTGGTTCAGGTAGGACACGCCGGGCGCAAGGTCCCATTGCGACCGCCAGTACGCGGCTTCGTCGCCCTCGATAATATCGGACATGGAAGGATCGCCTCGCTTACCTTCGGTGTTCGGCGTCACTCGCCCGCGGCGTGGCGGGGGCCGTAGTGCATCGGTTCGCTGCCCAACTCGTAACAGCCCAGATCCGGAGCGGTGCCCTCGTAGCCGTCATTGACGTTTGGCAGCACACAACCTCGATCGATGCCTGCGGCAGTGGGGCGGAGCCGCAGATCCCAATTCTCGGGCTGAACCGTCACGCCGGCGGCAGGTGGACGAGCCCGCACAAAGTCTTCGTAATCCACGATCACCCCGTGGGCCTCATGGCCGGCCCCCGCGGCGAACTCTGCCAAGCTTTGATAACCGGCGCTCTTGACGCCGTCGTACCACAGGATGAATTGGCCCGGGCCGTTGCGGCGGTAGCCGTTGTAGTCGAGACTCGAATACGGCGTGATCGAGCCCGTACTGATCGCCCGCACGTTCGGCAGATTGCCGCTGCCATCCGGCTGCGGATCGCCGCCGAGGATCAAATTGTTGCGAAAGTGACCGTTTTGCCAGCGGTTGAAGGAGTAGAGGCCCTCGCGGGCCGAGCAGCACGTGTTGTGGTAGATCACCAGGCCCGTGCAGTAGTTGTGCAACTTGAAGCTGAGTGCGGTGATCCCGTAGACTTCGTTGCGGATCAAGTAGATCGGGCCTCCGTAACTCGGCTGGACGGACAAGCCGGTGTGGGCGTTATAACATCGGTTGCGATAGACGCGGATATTGTGGCAACCGTAATCCGTTTCCAAGCAGTCGTCCTGGGCAAAGGAAAGGTCGTTTCCGTAAAAGTCAACGGCTACGCAATGCCGCTGTAAATCATCGACGGGAATCCCAAAGTTGGCGATCGCCAGCGCGTCGCTGAACCGCCGGATGCGGTTATAGCAGACAACGATCCCTTGTCCGTAAATATTGATGCCGGTATGCGCCGGTTCCATGTACTTGTTGTCGCCCGGGCGGGGATACCACGCGGGATTGATGCCCTCGAGGTCGTTGTCGGCAAGATACCAGTCGCGCGAGTTCTCCGACGTGGCGACGATTCCGGAGACGACATCCGAGAACTTGCAGTTGCGGACCACCAAGCCGATCGCTCCCGCTTGGCCCCGCTTGCCGGCGCGAATCGCAGTGCGGGCGTGCCGTAATGAGATTTTTTCTAGATGAACGTATTTCGCACCGTCCAGGTCCAGCAGATCGGAGTGGTGTCCAACCCCTTCCAGAATCACCTCGCCGTCGCCGGCAGCACGAATCACGATCGGCCGCGCCGAATCGCCGTTCAGCGCCGCGGCAAACGGTCCTCGGTACACGCCCGCGTGAAGCGTCAAAATATCGCCGGGCTGCGCCTCGCGCAGGGCTGCTTCGAGCCCGACCACGGCGTTCGCGGGCAGCGCGTCCCGATGATCCGCCGGGTAAACGTGCCGTCGCGGCGTGTCCGGCCGCACTTGTGGAACGTTCCTTGTCGAGACGGTCAACTGTTTCGGCGGCGGAGCGCCGCCATCGGGATCGTCCATCACCAGGCGAAACTCGTAAGCCGTGCCGGGCTGGAGGAACATTACGCTGCCGGCGAACAGGTTCCCCGTCCGATAGGCCCCGTAGTCCTGGTTGGCCACCTCGTGATGCACGCGCAGCAATGGCAGGGCGTCGTGCCATGCGGCTTGGCCGGCCGGGCGATAAGCCACGCGGACCGTTGCATTGCGGTTGCTGTCGCCCGCAATGTACCAGCGAAAGCCGATGTTTTCCAGCGTCGGCGGATCCACAATGAACTCGCCGGGCTCGATACGATCCATGTCCGCACCTGTCTCGAATCCGGGGATTCGCTCGGCGGATTGCGGCTCGGCCGCCGTGGAACTGGGCTCAACCGCCGTCAACACCAGCAGAGCCAAGATCGTGGTCGAAAACGGCCGCGCGACAAGGGCGGAACCGGAAATCCGTCCCCCTTCGGATGCCATGCGTTGTCTCATGATTCGATCGTCCTTTCCGTTATGAAGCTTGCCGAGCCGCTTCGGCGATGCGGCGAAGATAGCGAGAATGCATGTTGAGCGGCACGGCACACTCGGGACCGACCACGGCGACTCCGGCGGTCAAGGCGTATCGCACCTGCTGGTCGATCTGCTCTTCCTTGCCCAGATACAAGGTATCCGGGTTGTTGACATTGCCCACAAGCCGCAGCCGGCCGGCCGCGATCTCGATGGCCTGGCGAGCATCGTTCTTGGAATCGAAATGGAATGCCTCGAAACCGCTTTGGCAGATGTAATCCAGCCGATCCAGCGTGCGGCCGCAGATATGCAAGATGATCGGGCAAGGGAGCTGGGCATGCAGCCACTGATGGACGGGCAGCAGAAAGTCGCGATAGACGGTCGCCCGGCACATATCGCCGGTCAGATGGTCGGCCAGCGTCAGGCAGTCGGCACCGGCGGCGATCTGCGCTTGCCCAAACACGACCGCCACCTGCTGCAGCCGTTCCAAGATTCGCCGCAGCTTGTCGGGGTTATCTAGGACCAGAATGAGGAAGTTCTCGACGCCGAACAGATGATAAGCCAGCGTCCAGGGTCCGAACACTTTGCCGACCAGCGCCACGTGGTCGCCGTAACGGGCCTTCAAGATGCGCACCGCGTCGAGGACCGTCCGGATCGGCAGTCGCTCCAGAAAGTCGTCCGGAATGACGATCTGTTCAGGCTCCGCAAACAGGTACGGAGCCAGCACGGCCGGCATATGTTCTCGGTCTCCCCAATCGATGCGGGCTCCCAGTGCGGCCGCTTCCTGGACGACCGAAAAATAGGGCGCGATCGTGTCATAGCCCAGTTGTTCGTAGCCGGCGGCGGCCAGGCGGGCCATGCCTTCGGCGTCGGTGTGTACTTCCGGGAAACTGCATCCCGTAGTTTCCATCAAATCCACAGTCGCGATGGATGTGGGATTCCCGACACTCGGCTGATCCAGGACCTGGCCTTGTAGCGCCCGCAAAAAACGATCGCGCGGAGTCATCTTGCCCTGCTCCCTAACAGTTTCGGGAGGAACACGCACCCTGAGGCCGAACCAAAAAGAGCGAGTTTCCCCCGGTTCCAAGCGTCCACGATTCTCTCGGCAATCATAGAAACAGCGTGCGTTTGGCGAGTTGTTTCGCCGAGATATTGTCGGCCACTTGTCAACATACCGGGACGGGCCGGAATCGCCAGCCCCCATCCAGCCGCGCTACTAGTTTGGGATCAGGCAACGAAATTGCGAAACGTTCGCCGAGATCCTGGGGCTGCAATCTGCAAGACCAAAGAAATCGGACTTTCATACGGAGAAATTCTGCGCAAGAGCTACTGTGCCAAAATGCAGCCCAAGCGAGGCTACAGCCGCTGGGTATTGCGAAAAACCTAAGCGAATCGCGGCTCGGTAGAAAATCAGTGGAAATTACATAACTACCTATAAGGTAATCATTTAAAGAGACTGCGATCGAACTGCTGTAAAGACGATTTGCTGCTGAAAAACGCCATTTACAGTCAAATGCCGCCCTTGGCCTCATCATCTGACTTTCCGTAAACTTGGGCCGAACGCGTGAGAAGGCGGGTTGTAACAAACCAATTCTCACGTCAGAATACTATCGAATCTGGTTGGCGGCGTTGGTTCGAGGCGGAGAACGGAGCAGATGACCAACGGAACGCGAGCAGAGGCGTTGTAGACCGGCGTATTAGGGGATTTCTCATCAAATCCGGTGGAAACGCAACTTATGCCCACGGTACTGGTGGTTGACGACTCACGCATGGATCAGCGGCTCGTTGGCGCTCTGCTGAAAGAGACGCCCAAGCTGGAAGTCGAATATGCGGCTAACGGCCTTGAAGCGCTGCTGTTCATTCAAACTCGGCCTCCCGATCTGGTAATCACCGATTACCTGATGCCGGAAATGGACGGTCTGGAATTGCTGCTGCGCGTCGGGCGAGAGCATCCGTTGATTCCTGTCATCCTGATGACCGGCTATGGCACCGAAGAAGTGGCTTTCAAGGCGGCCCGTTCCGGAGCCCGGGCCTATGTGCCCAAGCCGGCACTCGCCAAGCTTCTGCCGGGGATGGTCAGTCAGCTGCTGACCCTTTGTCAGGAAAAACGCGAACTCAACCGCTTTCTGCAGACCATCACCGACACCGATAGCACGTTCGTCATCGAAGACAACGATACCACGGTGATCCCGAACATGCTGGAGTATGCCGCGGCTTGCTTGCGAAACGCGGAGGCTTGTGATGAGGGGACCGAAGAACTGTCGTGTCTGGCGCTGGAAGAAGCATTGCGAAACGCCGTCCATCACGGCAATTTGGAACTCAGTTCCAAGCTGCGGGAGGAGTTCGACGACGAGAAGTACAGCGAATTATTCGAACAGCGGCGCAAGCAGGAGCCGTATCGGCATCGCAAGGTTTATATCAAAGTGCGGATTTCCCACGAAGGTGCGACCTTCATCATCCGCGACGAAGGCCCCGGCTTCGACCCCAGCACGGTCCCCGACCCCACAGCTCCGGAGAATCTCGAGGCCGTATGCGGTCGAGGCATCTGGCTGATGCGGTCCTTGATGGACGACGTCAGCTACAATGAAACGGGCAACGAAGTCACATTGATCAAACGCCGCCGTCGGTAGGAACGCACCCCAGACACGGAGAACGCGTCCGGAAAACCAGACGCGATTGAACGGCCCGCTCCCACGCCGGAACACGCGTCAACATTACACCCATTCCGCCAAGACACCGCCCTGTTCCACCATCAACGTATCGACGGCAGTGGCGTATTCATCCTCGTCCGTTGCGGCCGCGATCGCGACCCCGGGATCCCGGCTGACGGTTTGCCAGCCAAAGTCTTCCAGCGTCAGCACGGTATCGATCACCGCCGAGCGACCAGCCGCATTCGCCGCCGCTTCCGAATCGCCTTCCGCTTCGCCCCCGTAAGTATTGTCTAGCAGAGGTGCGAACCAGCCGGGATCAGCGATGGTTACCGTCGCGTTGGAAGCGGGTCCCGGCGTCGCTTGCATCACGTTCCCGTCTGACAGGACGTTCAAGAGCGGAGTTTCCGCTGCGCCTGCGAGCGTCGTGTTACCCGCTGTCGTGCCGCCGGTCGGCATCGATGAAGCCGAGACCACGGGGAACGCGGCGGGAACAGTCACACTCGTCGTGGACGCTGTGGCCGCAAAATTGGAGAACTCGCCTTCACCGCCGGACGCCGCCGCGGGAACCGGCTGCAAGTTGAAGTGCGTGGGGCCGGCGTCGATGCGAATCAGGTAAGCCGTCGCGTCGCTGGCCAACCACTTCACCAGCCTGGGGTCGCCGGCATTCAATGTCCCGCTGAACTGTTGGTCCTGAGCGTTGGTCGCGGTCAGCGATATCTGGCTTCGATTCGCGGACAGTTGCACATTCAGATTCTTGTATCCCGTCCAGCCCGCCCCGATGGAATACCATTGCTGCGACTGGCCCGCTTCAATAGCGACGGTCAAGGAGTCAGCCGGCGAATGCGACGATTGGCCCGGTGCGGTCACCAGCAAGTCGGCAATGGTCATAAATCGAGCTTGGCGTCCCGGCAACTCGAAATTATTTCCCGTGCTGTTGCCGGCGCTGAAATCGGATTGGACGGCAAGCGTACTCGGCTGGTCGATCAAGAACTTGGGAGCGGCGGCCTGAATCGTGTGGAGGGTATAGCTGCCCGGCGCCAAGTTGTCGAATGCGAACGTGCCGTCCGCCAGGGAAACTGTGCTCCGCGAAACGGCATTGGCGAATTCATCCGAGCCCACCAAATTCATGGTCATGCCGCCCAGCGATGCGCCGTTAGTCCCGACGTATCCGGAAACGCTCCGCGGGGTGTACTCCAATACGCGGACGGTCACCGTGGCCTGATCCGTCCCGCCGTTGCCATCGCTGACAGTGTAGGTGAACGTCTCGTTGCCCTGGAACCCGGCCGCGGGGGTGTACGTGACGCTGCGCAAATCGGCGGCAATCTGCACGCTGCCCCCCTGGGTCCCTTGCGTTACGGCGGTGATTGTCAGCGTTTCACCGACGTCGGGTGCGATCGTATCGTTGGCCAACACGTCCAGCGTCCTGGCTGCAGCATCCTTGGGGACATCGAAAGTATCGTCATTGGCCGTCGGCGGATCGTTCACGGGATTGACGGTCACAGTCACCGTCCCCGTGGCCGAACGTGCGCCCTGCTCCTGGACCGTATACGTGAAGGTCTCCGTGCCGAAGAAGTTGGCCTTCGGCTTGTACAGCACGTTGGCGCCGTTGGTGCCGACAATCACGGTCCCCCCCTGAGATCCCACGCTGACCGCCGTCACGCGAAGCACGCCTCCGGCCTCGCCGGGGGTATCGTTGGCCAATACGTTGACCGCCGTTTGCGCGGCATCCTCGTCCACCGTCAGCGTATCCGGATTGGCGGTAGGCACGGGCCCCGACTCGACCGTGATCGTCACCGTGGCGGTGCTGGTCAAACCGCCCGTGGTCGCACGATCGGAGATCGTATAGGTGAACGTTTCCGTCCCGCCGAATCCCGCCTTGGGCGTGTACAGCAAGTGCGTGCCGTTGGGAGCGATCGCGACGGTTCCGCCTTGACTGGTCGTGCCGACCGAGAGCACTCGCAGCGTTTCCTCCTCGTCCGGAGCAAAGCTGTCATTGGCTAGCACGTCCAGGAAGTTGCTTGCGGTGTCGGCGCCAACCGTGAACGTATCATTGACGGCCGTCGGCGGATCGTTGACAGGCTGAACTTGAACGGTGACCGTCCCGACGCTGGTTACATCTCCGCTGCGGGCGGTGTAGGTAAACGTATCTTCGCCGAAGAAGTTCGCCGCCGGCCGATACGTCACACTCTGCCCGTTGGCCGCGATCGTTACCGTGCCGCCGTGGCTGGCCGTGCCGACTTGACTGATCGTCAATGCGCCGCCCGTCTCGTTGATATCGTTGGCCAGCAAGTTCAGCGTCGTGCCGGTGCTGTCCTCGTCGACGTTGTACAGATCGTTGACGGCCGTCACGCCGGAGCTAACCAGGAGGGTGGTCGGCGAGATCGTGACGGCGTTCCAGTCGACGGGCAGATCGCTGCCGTAGACCAAGACTTGGTGGCCGATCCCATCTGCCGGATTTCCCACGAACTGAACCTGGCCCGCCTGGTCCGCTTTCATCCGCACGGACAGCAGGAACTTTTCCCCCGCGCCCGTCTGCGTGAAGCCCGCGAACGCACCCGCTTCGTCGATCAAACCGGCAACGGTCAAATCCCCCGACTTGCCGTTCTCGTAAGGATCGCCGTAGACGATATTCTGGCCGGCGACTGAAACTCGGCTAGGATCGTAGGTGACGTCCAGGTACGCTGCGAAGACCCCCTTGGGATTCTGGCGAATGTCCTGAACAAACACCTGTACCAGAAATTCTTCGCCGACGCTGATCGTGCTGATCGGCGCGCCGCCGAGGTCCGCCGTAGCCAGACGGAGGCGAACGTCTTGGTCGATCGCAGTGACGTCGATGCTCAAGTTCTGGGTGATTGAATTTCCCGCCAGATCCATCCCGCGAATCTGGAATACATTGTCGCCCGCCTGATCCGCCGTCGGCGTCCAGGACAGAACGCCCGTCGTCGGATCGATGGTCGCACCTGCCGGGGCCCCGAGCAGCGCGTAGGTGAACCCGGGGGTGCCCTCCTCGGGATTCTGGGCGTCGTACGTCAAAAATTGCCCGGTCACGCCGGTCGTTGGCGGCGTGGACGTAAAGGCCGGAGGGGGAGTCGTGTCCAAGGTCACCGCCACGGGTGTCGAGGCTTGGCTGGTAACGCCGCCGACGACCTGCACCGCGGTCAGCGAATAAACGCCGTCGCCCAGGGCGGCCAGATTGTTCGTGGTGATGTCAATCGTGCTGCCGTTGGCCGTGCCTTGTCCGAGCACCGTTTGGCCGCGCAGGATCCGCACCGTCGCCCCCGTGGTGACATTCGACACGCGGAACTGCAAATTCGTGATGTTGGTCACGTTGTCGGTGGGAATGTTCGAGTCGGACGCCTCCAGAAGATCCAGCACCGGCGTGCCGGACACTACCGTCAAAGCCACCGCTTGCCGATCCCACGTGTCCGACGTGTTCGATCCCTCCGCGGCACGGACCGCAACGATCACCTCGGTCGTGCCGACGAAACCGGCGTTGGGCGTCACGGTGACCAGGCCCGTGTTGTTGTTCACGTTGAGCGTGTATGGCGCATTGGACACGGCACTGGCGTCGTAGTACACCGGATCGCCTTCGACATCGACGGCCACGAGTTGCAGATTGACCGGCGTGTTCATCGACGTCGTCAGCGGGGCAATATCTTGAAGAAACGGCGCGCCGTTGGCACCGCCGTTGGCCGTCGTGTCCGGCTTGACTGTCACCAGGAACGTTTCCTGGACGCTCTTGCCCAACGCATTGGTCACCGTGACCGTGACGTTTGCCTGACCGCTGGCGCCCTCCGCCGCTTTCAGCATCGCCACGCCGTTCTCCAAGTCGTTGAAGATATTGACCGAATCCATGACGATGTCATAAATCGGACGGTCGCCGGACGTGGTGGCTGTGTCGCCGATCGCATTCAGGACTTGATCGCCCTCGACGAGGATGCCGAAAATCGAGTGATTGAAATCCAAGTGCCGCGTCGGGCCCAACGTGACGAAGAACTGCGAGTCGTTCGTGTCATCCGTGCTCTTGGCGTAAGACAACAGTCCGGCTCGATTGTGCTGGAGATCGACATGGAATTGGTCATCAAAGGTCCCCAGCCCCGAGCCGCCCGTGCCCGTGCCCGTCGGATCGCCCCCTTGGATTACAAAGTCCTCGATCACGCGGTGAAAGATGATCCCGTTGTAAAAATCGTCTTCGGCCAACTCGATCACTCGGCTGGTGGGCCGCGACGCCCGGTCCTCGAACAGCTGAAACACCATGCTGCCCCATGCGCTCACGGCAATCTCCATGCTGCGGTTGCCTTGAATCAGGGTCGGAGCAACCAAGGCGGGATTGTCGCTGGTGATGGTATAAGTCAGCGGACCGCCGTTGGGATCGTAGCCGTCCAAAGGAATGTGAAGTGGCGAGCCGCCGAGCAGCGTCAAATTTCCAATGGGCTTGAGCGACGGGACGTCGGAGTTTGGAATCGCCACTCCGGCTCGCTGGGAAAGCGTCGCTAACGTCTGTTGTCCGGTCAGCCGCGTCCCATCCGGAAATTCCCACGTCGGAAAACTGGTAATATTGTTGGCGATGCCGACGGCGTTCAACGTGCGGTCGGGATTGGTAACCTCGATGGCGTTCAAATAATTAGCACCATCTTCAAACAGGGCCTTCTGGGCGCTGCAATTTGGACACCAAGCGGCCGTGAAGTACTTTGTCCCCGCCTGGGTCAACGCTTTGGCAAACGCCACCAAGTCTGGCGCCGATTCCCCCTCAGCCGCCTGTTCCGAGCCAACCCCTGTCGAAAACATGGCCCCCCCGGCGGTGGTCGCTTGCGGCGACTCGACGACGAGTGAATCGGAATCCGCAGGCGAGGCGAAATTCAATCCATCAAATAAACCAGCCGCCAGCAAGTTGCGCACTTCCAGCGGCTCGACCAGAAACGCCCGCTTCTTCTCTGCTCGGCGCTCGCGGGCCTTGGGACGATAAGACCGAAAACCACACAATTCGGCCAATCGACGCGGGAACCTCTTCTGACTTCTCATTGTTCTCTGCCGTTACAAAATCGGTGATCGGAAAACCGGGTCCATTTCTTCCAGATGACGCACTTTTACCAGATCGTTCATTTATGTGCGCGGCGGTTAGCCATTCTTGCCAACCTGCTCAGACGTATAGAGCTGTTCTCTCGGCTCAACCGGAAAAAGCGATACAATGGGGACCAGTGGCGTCGAGCCTCGCCGTCCGCGCCACCTGACCATTCGGATTGAGGAAACGTCAGCCTAGAAACTTGGGCCCCGAAGAAACCTCGACGTCACAACAACCAACCGAAAACGCCTGAGTCTGGATGCTACTTTCGCAATTATTGCGGGCTGAGGCGAATGTCAAGCGACCAAATCGACGATTTTGCGTCTACTGCGACGCCACGGTCAACGGATAGATTGTAGGGTTTTTGACGCTTCGAGCCCTTCAAAGTTCCCTACAGGATCAACGGCGAGCTGGCCGTGAGATTGTTAAGACGGGACAGAAGGGAGCAAGGACGAGCATGAAGAAGAGAAATGTCCTGTAAAGGACGGGGCTCGCTGTTCCGCCAATAGATAATTTAATAGTACTAA
>Ga0351891_1042_pt1 | contig 52101 bp, 42 predicted proteins | sample TotcelFGM3001K13_FD_206768 | JGI IMG/M metagenome (GOLD analysis project Ga0351891, IMG submission 206768) | Enriched cells from coal bed in the Powder River Basin, Montana, United States - Total cells FGM rep3 HSBNCT.FGM.300.1.K13 ... | reverse complement strand
AAATGCAGCCAGTGTTCCCATAAATGCGGCCAGTAACCCTGCGAGCAGCAACCCTTTTAGCCCCACAGGCACAAATTTGGTTATTGCCATTGGTAGAATTGTCTCAAAGTCTACATTGGCACCCATTCCGGCCAGTTGGGGTGAGAGGTAGACAATACTAAGGGCAGCAAGGCCTGCAACCATAAGATATCTTGGGGCATATAGAACCAATATTGTAAAGCCACTCATCTTTGCTGCGTCAGATGGTTTGCGGGTAGAGAGAATCCTTTGCATATCGTAGCTTGGAACCGGCCCTGCAAGGCTGGCGAAGATACCTTTAAAGAGCATCAGCATTACCAGCGGGCCAAAAAGGTCGTAGCCGTCGGATGCTATCTTGTCGCTTAGAGATGGCATAAGCCCATCCCAGTTAAGATCCAGATGCCATCCAAAGAAGAGGTTGTCCCATCCGGAAGGTGTAAGGGCCGCAATCTGTTCTCCGGTTATTGAAGTATATGCTATGTATCCTATTATCAGGCAAGAAACGGTCATAATTACAAACTGGAAAACATCTGCAGCAACCACACTAAACATACCCCCCTTTAGTGTATAGAGCGTTGTAACACCTATAATAATGAGTGCGTATGAGTTTGCAGATGTGAGCGTCATAAATCCTAAATCTGCAGATAGATCCCACGGAAGAATCATAATTGCAAATTTTCCTATCCCTTCAAAAAAGTAGGCCATAAAGCCAATCACGCTTATCACGGCAAAAGAGATCACGATTATATGAGAGTATCTTCCTCCCCGTCCTCCAAATCTTGTTAAGATCCACTCTGCTCCTGTCATTACATTTGACCTTCTCATCCAGATTGCAAGAAATACCATAACGAATACCTGGTTCCACACCGGCCAAAGCCAGGGGATAACATCTTCTCTTTACGGAGGTTATGCAGCATCCAATGTACTTAAGTGGATCTGGTGGCGCTTTAACGGATACGGATATTTCTGGGGAATGCTTTTCGGACTAATGTCATCTACTATCAAACTGGTATTCTTCCCGGAGATTGCAGATATCTATATCTTCCCGGCTATTCTGCTATTCTCATTTATCGGATGTTTTGCCGGGACACTGCTTACCAAGCCAGATTCCGAAGATTTGCTCAAAAAGTTCTATAAAAATGTAAGACCGTGGGGATTCTGGAAACCTATCCACGATAAGATTGTGGCAGAAGACCCTACATTTGAGGGAAATAAAGATTTCAAAAGAGATGCTGTAAATGTGATTGTTGGTATTGTTTGGCAGATGTCTCTGGTTGTGCTTCCAATTTATCTGGTAATTCATAACTACACTGCTATGTGGATAACGCTCTCTATAACTGTTGTTTCTATGGTTATCCTTAAATATAACTGGTACGATAAACTCAAATACGCCGACAAAGGGTACGAAAAGATCTAATAATTTGATAAATTTGCGTGCCTAATAAATAAAAATGAATACCTCATTTCTTCAAAAGAGCTACGAAGGCAACAGAAGTGCCTCACTTAAAAAGGACATAATTCGTCTTTTGGTTATCGGAGGTAACTATAGCATCACCGACATAAGCAAAGAGATGAATACAAGTGTTCCAACAATTACAAAACTGATTGTGGAGCTTATAAGTGAGGGGTATGTTCTTGACTTTGGGAAACAGGGAACAAACGGAGGAAGGAGGCCCAATGTTTATGGACTCAACCCGGACGCCGGGTACTTTGCCGGAGTAGACATAAGTAAAGACTCTATCTCCATAGGGGTAATTAACTTCAAAGGGGAGATGACCGAGTTCGCAGGTAACAAAGAGTTTGTTATGGAGAACACAATCGAGTCTCTTGACTCACTCTGTTCTATAATTAACTCTTTCTTAAATAAACTCTCAATTCCAAGAGATAAGATTCTCTCGCTGGGTGTCAATCTATCCGGGAGGGTCAACTCAGAGTCCGGATACAGCTACAGCTTCTATTTTCTTGGAGAGAAGCCGCTCTCTATGCTTATAGAGGAGAGGGTAGACTGCCCTGTCTATATAGAGAACGACTCCAGAGCGATGACATATGGCGAGTTTATGATGGGAAGTGAGAGTCACGTTAAGAATATGATATTCATAAATGCCAGCTGGGGTTTGGGTATAGGCATCATAATGGATGGCAGGCTCTATTATGGCAAGTCCGGTTTCTCGGGAGAGTATGGACACTTTCCATTTTTTGACAACGAAATTATTTGCAGATGCGGTAAACGCGGATGCCTTGAAACAGGTGTTTCGGGATCTGCAATACACAGGATGTTTACAGAGAGGCTCAAAGAGGGCAGAGTCTCTATGCTATCCGGCAAATTCAACAACGGTCTGGAGATTACACTCGAAGATATAATGGATGCTCTCCAAAAAGAGGATGTGCTTGCAATTGAGATAATCGAATGTGTGGGTAATGAGATGGGGAAAGCTATATCCGGGCTCATTAACCTCTTCAACCCGGAGCTTATTGTACTGGGAGGTACACTTGCAGCCGCCAAAGAGTATATAATGCTCCCAATAAGAAGCGCCATAAACAAATACTCTCTTATTCTCGTTAGCAAAGACACCAAACTTAAACTATCTCGCCTGGGAGAGAAGTGCGGAGTAACCGGTGCCTGTATGCTCGTACGCAGCAAAACACTTGGGTTGCTATAGAGCACACAATTTAGTTCTTAAGTTTCACCAGCACAACTACCGGGTTGTCTGTCTCTTTTAACCCATCGGCTATCTTTTTGAATTTATCAGACACTTTATGGGTTTGAGCGTGTTGGATAAATTTATAAGCGTCAATTATAGTCACCATAAAATCATCTTCACTTATATAATCCGGCCAAACTGCCGGACCACCCTCAAAATCATCAACAAAACCAAACTGGTTGAACTCAGGTTGATCTACATATTGAAATTGCCCGGTTTTTTTGTTGAAGAGTGAAGCTGTTATAGGGATTTCAACTTTTTCTCCGTTTTCTCCTCGTTTACCACTCTGTAGTGTTATCTTCGGTTTATGGGGTAAAGAACCCATAATAAATTGCATAAAAATATAGTTTATGCTCTCGTATATTCTGGAGTAACGCTGGATAAAAGGTAGAAGACTATAATTTCTCACATTCAGATCAAAATCTTTACAACCATATTTTCCAAAATTTAAAATAAAAGAGGTATCAATCCCGTTGAATTCACTTATTGTAGTAATAATCTCATCATAGGCATTAAATATCCTAACACTATCTCGATATTTATAGAAATATGGATCAAGGACATTTATTCGTTGTTGACTGTTCTTACGAATATTGTGTTCTTTTTCTGAATAGTTTATAAAGTACAGAACATTAAACAAACTATCTGTTACACAGGATGAATATTTGGATTTATAATTACTTAATGTAATTAAATTCAGATTTTCATTTATATTAAAATATCTTTTCGGGCCATATATTGTTATATTTTTTTGCTGGTCAAAATAAACTTTTTTAATAAATTCTCCATTATTGTTATATTCAGATAATTGTCTATATGAATAAACCTGTAAATTATTAGTTAAAGGATCTACATAAAAATCATAGAGATCTTCATACTCTTGTGGACCTCTGCCTTGTCTATTGAAAGTTTTAATGAAAGAACCGTCTTGGTTAAATATTTTAATTTCAGTTTGAAACTGTTGGATAAATAGTTTCCCGTTTTCAAAATTAAGATACATCAATGGTGGTGCAAGTAATGATTCATCATTGGTTTCTAATGGGATGTAGTCAATGCTCTTTGCAATTTCTGAAAGATTAACAACACTGGTTTTTCCGACATTCCCTGCTAAATCAATTACTCTTAAGTCCTTCATTTTATTTTCTTGTTTGCAAGAAAGTAATGTAACCATTATTAAAAAAAATATCCGTTTTTTCATCTCTTTATTTTTTATTGTTTTCTAACAATTATAAAACCCTCTATCAAAGTAAATAATTTGATTACCAATTAATTGAAAACACCCTCATTGGACAAGCACCTATAAGATCTAACTCTATAACTTCTTTATGGCTTTCTGTTGGAGACCAATAATATAAAAGGCCTTGAAACCCTCCTTCTGCATGTACCCAATGGGGATATCCATCTCCAGGATCATCTACTACCCACATTCTTTGTGCTGCGTAACACGCACCACAATTAATACATTCCTCTGTATCAATAATTGCAACTTCTACACCTCCACTCGCATACGCTTTTATTGCAACCAATGCAAGAGGAATTACTATTAAAGTAATTATAAATAATTTAAATATTCTTCTCATATCACATAATTTTATTAAATTTTAACACAATATATTTAAAAATAGAGGGTTCTATGTAAAACATTTCTAAAAGATGGATTAAGATCTTTTTTAATTTTACAAAATTGGAGAGTTGAAATGTTATAATCATTTCAAAATCCTGAAAAGAAACTGAAAAAATACTGAATTCACTTGATAATCAAAAACTAAATCCCAAACAGACAAGTATATTATCCTTATTCTGTTTGAGGAGGCTCATCCTATCAACAATCAAATCGAATAGAGAGTAAATATTTCTTAGATAGGCAACTAACTTATTGTTTTCCTGTAGCTTAACAACTATAATAGTCTAAAAGCCGGATTCATTAACTCCTGTTCGGAACGGGGTATACCAATTTTATCTGCCCAACCTCTCCATTGTTTAACGGAAGAAAGTACTTGTGCAAGAACTTGATCCATTTCTGAGGAATTTAGTCTAAAATATTCACCTACACTTTTAGCTAATTCAAAATCCAACGCATTATTGTCAATATCGATGTTTAGGGCTAAACCATTCTTATCTATAGATGGATTTAAATCATAGGCAGGCGATAATTCCCATCCTTTATCTGTTAAAATAAATCCGTGATTTCGGAGATGATCGTCGGTGTTGGAAACCGCTATATTAAAAACGACCCTACGCCATAGTTCTGTTAAATTCTCTTTGACATGACAACCATTTGATTCAATGAAGTCTACCAAGTCCAGATAACTCAAAGGATGATCCTTGATGGTCTCTTCATCGTTTCCCGTCATAGTCATAGCCGATGAAAAATGTATCCTATTTGTTCCTTCCCGGTCAAAACGTTTGGTGAAAAAGGTATGATACTGTCCACGTAATTTCTCGATGCTACAGTATGACATTTTGATTCCTGCATTTATAGCCAATTGATAGGTTAAATACTCCCACGCCCCTTTATCGATGCTATCGTTTTTTGATGGGAATTTCGCTATCCAAAGTTCACCCTGCTCATCTACAACATTCGCCTTGGGCCTTGCTCCACCCAAGGATGAGCCGGGTGCAACCAAAATATCCAACCATTTTCTTATAGCATCGCTATCAGTATCATTCTCATAGTGCTCCACCGCTTGCTGCAGTTCACGGACCGTGGACCAAGGTGGTACCGCTTTTTCAATATTATTATCCAGAAATGGACCTTCAGGATCAAGTTTAAAGCGCAAAGCCCCAATTCTAGTCACGTCATATATTCCGAGCAAGTAATCGATGTCGTATAAGTTTCGGGCATTTTTGCCTCTTGCTTTTGCCAAGAGGGTTTCACGACGCTTAATTAAAGTCCGTCCCCAAGTGTCAGGCATACTATCCATAAATAGCCCAAAATTTTCTTTGTTATGGGGGAATTGCAGTCCAGAATAGAATTGAATATCTGGGTCGATAAGTCTGTGGCCTCCTGTTTTTAGCCAATCTTTATCGTATTCAAAACTAAAGGCTTTTCGACCTTTTGCTTGGTGGGCAGATAATATTCCTAACATCATTGGCTGGGACATCCCCTTCCAGTGTGCATAAACATAGATATCGATTTTTGACGTCACCATTTTACAGTAATTCTAAGTCTTGCAATTTCCTTCCGAATTCATCATCGGCAGCCAATTTTAAGAAATCGTCCTGCAAGCTAAGTATTCGCAGGACATTAAAATAAGCCCCAATGGCGACCCCTGGATCACCTTTTTCAACCAAATACAAAGTAGAGCGCGCTATGCCTGCCCGTTCGGCCACTTGTATAGACGTTAGTTTTCTTCGCCTTCGCGCGAGCTTTATGTTCTCGCCCATTTTCTCCAAAAGCATCTTGTATTTAGGTAGGACCAAATGTTTTCTCATATCAAATGTTTGTTATTTCATACAAATATAGTAAATGTGATTGAAATAACGAACGTTTCAAAAAATATATCACTCGGATACTCTTATTTTAGTTTCACCAGCACTACTACAGGGTTGTCGTCTTCTTTTAGACCGTCGGCTATTCAAAGATTAGAGGTATTACTATCGAAATCCCCATTAAGAAAAATCATAATAGCTATCGTAAAAATAATTACATACATTATTACCGGGGTTTGTGTGAAGCATAAACAATTGTTTTACTCATCACTAAACTTTATATTTGTTATACAAAATGTTATAATAATAAATATGAAAAAATCTCCTCCAATTCTCATTTGGATTACCCTTCTGATTTTCGGATGCTCTTCCGAAAAACCAAACAAAGAATTTAAAATTATTGATCTGGAAAATAGCATTGGAAAAAGCAAAGCTGTTTACCTCTCAGAAATTGCAGAATCAATCGAATATATTCCGCTTGAGACCAGGAAAGAGTCTATTGTTGGTCAAATTTTAAGTGATCGATTAAAGTTAGAAGATAACTTGATTGTTATTGAATTCGCCGGTAATCGTAACTTGAAAATTTTTCAAAGAGATGGCAAATTTGTAGACACACTAAATAAAGTCGGTAATGGACCGGATGAAGTTCTAACAATTTCTGATATTGATTTTTCTCCCGGGAAAAAAACTATTTCACTTTACGACACATACAAATTGATTGAATTTGATATATTTGGAAACAAAATAAGAAAAATAGATGTATCAAAAACAAAGCTTTATTGTGAATATCTAACAGGGTTTACTAAATTAGGGGACAACTATTATGTTTTTCCTGCTAGTAATTATGACTTCCATATAAAATCTGAATACTCAATCTTTGTATTGGATACACTATCTCAAATCGTTTTAAAGACTCCGTATCCAAAGGAAGAGATTGAATTCGTTAACTCAATAACCGGGGAAAATAGCTACTCTCCCGAGCCGAAGGTATTCAAATTCAAAAATAAGGTGAGAGTGATAAATGGATATAATCCATATATTGTCAGTATTAATGAAGATCTAACTGTAGACACAGCATATGTTATCAATTACGGCAAATACAATAGAAAAGATTTTCCAGACGGTCACTCTTCCCGAAATAACATTCCTTGCCTTGAATTTTACGGAAAAATTTTTGAAGGTTCGTCGTACTTACTTATGCAGTTCCGGACAGGTACGCTCCCTATTAAGAAAAGAGAGATGCTTAGTCGTAATGGTGTAAAAATCACACATTCATTAGCTTGCTCTATCTTTGATAAGAAAAGTGGCGAATTTTCTTTTATTGATCCTTGTGATTTGAACGAATTCGGTATCATTGATGACATATATGGTGGACCTGCTTTCTGGCCAATGTATATAAGTAAAGATGATTATATGATTAACATAATTGATGCTTATAAATTTATCCAATATGCTCAAACCCACAAAGTCACCGAAAAATTCAAAAAAATTGCAGACAGCCTCAACGAAAACGACAACCCGGTAGTAGTGCTGGTAAAATTAAAGAGGTAATCAATGTAAGAGACATTATTAAGGTGATGTTCTTTAACATACTCCATTTATTTTAAGTGATATATAACTATAAATGGGTTGTCCTTATCTGGATTATGGGATCTTACAATTTCCAACTGTTTTGGAGATAGCGTCTCCTCGGAATAAAACTTATTTTTATACGATTGGTAAAGTATGATGTAAATCGATTATCCTCAAGTCTTTCGTTTTTTCTTCTTGCATACAAAAGAATAGCGTTTGGTCTGCCAGTGTTTTGTGTAATGTGCTGTATGAGAAATTGTTATAAATTGCAATTCTCCAAATCTAGAAAATAGCAAATTTTGATTTACTGATTAACAGGCATTTACACCAAACACTGCCAGTTACCTGTAAAGATGATACCTCTTTGACAGTATTTTAAAGCTCTCTACATCTTTGTACCAGTACTCTTTGATATCTTCGAAGCGGTGGCGTTCGGAGAATTTAAGGCGGATATAGTCGCTTCCGGAGACCTGGTCAAACATACGGAACCGTTTAGGGTCTGCATTTTTAAAGACTGCCTTTTCGGGGTAGAGCTCTGCAAGAGCCTCCATTACATAAAATTGAATATCTGTAAGGGGTGCCTTCTGCTCATCCATAAGATGGACCTGAACCCCCTGGAGGTTTTTCCCAACACCTACAGCATAAAATGGTTTTATGTGCATAGGGCGGAAATGAACCCCGGGAATTGAGTAGTTGTTTAGAAGAGAGGCAAGTGATTGGGCCTCTATCCATTCAGCAGCAAACAGCTGGAAAGGAATTGTGTATCCTACACCTATTGAGATATATCCAAGCTCCCCAAGAATGCCTGAGACAGGATAGAAGAGAGAGGTCTCCGGTTGTGGAATATGTGGTGAAGATGGTACCCACTGCAGACCGGTCTTACCGAAGGTCATACATCTTCTCCACCCCTCCATTTTTACTACCTTCAGTTTGCATTTCATACCAAGCATATTCTCTTCATTAAGCATCATTGCAAGCTCCCCGCAGGTAAGCCCATAGATATAAGGAATCTTGAACTGGCTCACAAAGGAGATAAAACCATCCTCTGCAAGATTTCCTTCAACTCTATTGCCCCCCAATGGATTTGGTCTGTCTAGAACAATGAACTCTATATTATTCTCTGCCGCTGCCTGCATAGCAAGCCCCATTGTGCTTATGTAGGTAAAGGAGCGACATCCTATGTCCTGAATATCATACACAAGCACATCAATGCCCTCAAGCATCTCCTTTGTTGGTTTTCTTGTTGAACCGTAGAGAGAAAAAACTGGAATTCCGGTTTTAGGGTCAGTTAAATTCTCAATTTTATCTCCCGCGTGAACATCTCCCCTCACACCGTGCTCGGGGCCGAAAAGGGCAACCAGATTAACATTGGGAGCCTCAAAAAGTACATCAATTGTAGATTTAAGAGTGTTGTCAAACCCGGTAGGGTTGGTTATGAGACCTACCCTTTTACCTTCCAGTATTTTAAATTTCTGCTCTTTGAGCACATCTATGCCGGTGTCTACATCCTGTGCAACAGCAATAAAAGGGATAACCGCTAAAGCTGCTGTTATAATTAGTTTCGAAAATTTCATTTTGTAATCTATTATTTGATTTAACTCTTTACCACAGATTTACGCCCAAACGAGGCATCAACTTTAACAAAAGCGGTTACTAAGAAGGTGAAAAGATAACAAATCATAATCCAGTAGAAGAAATGTTTATATCCAATCAACTCCTGAAGCCAGCCGGCAAACATACCGGGTATCATCATCCCGAGAGCCATAAATGCTGTACAAATTGCATAGTGTGCCGTCTTGTGACTGCCGTCCGAGAAGTATATCATAAACAACATATATGCAGTAAAACCAAAGCCGTAACCAAACTGCTCAATAAAGACACACAGATTAATTACAAAGAGACTGTCCGGCTGTACAAGAGCAAGATAAACAAACGAAAAGCTAGGCAGAGAAATACTAAGAGCCATTGGCCACAACCACTTTTTAAGACCTCCTACAGATGCAATAATACCTCCGATTATCCCACCAAGGGTAAGCCCAATGATACCTACTGTCCCATACACCATACCTACCTGACCTGTAGTCAAACCCATACCCCCTAACTCCTTTGGATCCAGAAGGAATGGAGTAACCATCTTCACAAGCTGTGCCTCTGCAAAACGGAAGAGCAGCATAAATGCTATTGCAATAACAACCTGTCTCTTTCTGAAAAATGATGCAAAAGTTTCAAAGAACTCCCTGAAAATAGTGGCCGGGGTTACATTTTTGGTTGCTACATCACTCTGTGGCTTTGGAAGGACAAACTTATGGTAAAGCGCTATGGCAACAAAGAATCCCGCTAAAATGAAGAAGGTGATAGACCACGCAAATGTTATGTTGCCGGATAGTCCCCGGAAAGAGGCAGTTGCCTCATTCTCCAGTTTTGGATCTACCTGAATGAGAATAAATGCAGGTTTTGTCCAGTTCTCCGATGTAAACTCAATTCTCTCACCGTGAGCCAGAAATATGCTCTTATCACCTCTGCTGAATGAACTGTTAAGAACAATCTTCTCCCCTGGCGCAGGTGCTTTTGTTATCCTAACCTCTACAAGAGAGGAGCTGCCCGTGAGCAGATGTACCTCTTTACCCTCCCCCTCTTCTCCAAAGTTCTTGTTAATCCAGAGCCCAAGCGGCCCGGAGACACTCCTGCCCCACCAAGAGAGCCCATCTCCATTGACAGCAGTAATACTCCTCTCTCTTGGAATAAACCCGTTAAGAGTGTTCTGCTCAACGGCAAATCTTCTTAACATCGAGGCAGAGTCTGCAGATATATTGCCTGTTCCGATATTAATCTCTGCCGGATACAAGTCAAAGGTATATTCGTCTGTTTGTGATAATTGAAAAGGGTTCACAAGCGAACTATCTGCAGGAATCTCAATTGAGGCAGAGTATTGTGGCCCGGCGTTTACCTGAATATCAAGAGGTTTGAGCCCTGTTGCAGATTCGAGGGAGCCGGCAATTATTATAAGTAAACCCTGGCCGGCAATTGTGGCAACTCTGTAGAAGGTACTTCGAATGCCTACATACATCGCCTGTTTATTGGTATCAAGGGCCAGCATATAGAAACCATCTGCAGCAATATCGTGTGTGGCAGAGCTAAAGGCCATAAGCCAAAAAACCGCAAGTGTAATCTGAAAAAAGTTTGAGGCGGGTATGGTAAAGGCTATCCCGGCCAACCCCGCTCCTACCAGTATCTGCATAGTGACAACCCACCACCTTTTTGTCTTGAGTAGATCTACAAACGGGCTCCAGAAAGGCTTAATAACCCAGGGCAGATATAACCAGCTGGTATAGAGAGCAATATCTGTATTGGATATTCCAAGTCTTTTATACATTATAACCGAGATGGTCATAACAGCCACATAAGGAAGCCCCTGCGCAAAGTAGAGTGAGGGGATCCACGCCCAAGGAGAGATTTTTCTATTACTCATATCTAATAAAAGTATTTATTGTAAAGTTAGGTTAATATCTCTTCTCCAGAGAGGCCCCCACAAAATAGTGGAGAAGAATCTGGTTGTAACTGAAACCTCTCTCCCCCATCACTGCGGCACCAATCTGACAAAGACCAACACCGTGCCCCCATCCCGCTCCCTTAAGAGTAAATTTTGAAGGGTTTCCATCTTTATCCAACTCCCTCTCTACTATAAAGGCAGAGCTATAGAGGTGAGAGTTAGATAGTGTGCGTCTTATCTCCAGCTCCTTACCAATCACACGCGTTCTCTTTGTGCCAACGATTTTAAGTTTGGTAAGCCTTCCGCTAGTACCCCGCTCTACGGGAATAAGATCCAGAATGGTCCCAAAATCGGTTCCTGAGCGCTTTGCAACCAGCTCCGAGATCTCCTGCTGAGAGTAATCTACTCTCCATCTGTAGAAGTTAATTGTCTCCTGGTCGTAATTATTGAGCACCTGTGATAGTATCACCTTATCTGATGTGTTACAGAAGGAGTCCGGCGAGGTAAGTATCCACTCTTTTGCATTACTTTCAACTGTAAGATCCGGCATTGGGGAGTCATCTGCAAGGTCTCTCTTTGCGGTGAGATATGGATATTTTATATCCTCCCAACAGTTTTGAAACTCTTCAAAAACCCCACCGCAGCTTTTTGAGTAGCGCGCATCACAGATCTTTGAATCAAACATCAACAACTCTCCCCAGGTTGCGGCTATCGCCTCTTTTACGATTTTGGTAGATGCTCTGGTGATTCCCTGATATCTCTGGCAGTGATCATCTGCACAGATATCAAATTTTGTGTGATCTTCCCTGTCGTACCACCTGATTAGCTCGCCCTCTGTCTCGGTCATTGTGCTGTACACCTCTTTTGAGGCGGTTATCTCCCTGTTTTTCTCTATTTGGGCAAGCAGCCACGAGCGTGAAATAACGGCGTGTGCCTTTAGAAGCTCCAGTGAAGCAGTTGCGCTCATCTCCGAAGAGATCACAGATGTGAGATACTCCTCAACCCCCAGTATATTGATTGCAGTGATTTTACTATCCTCTGTAATAAGCTTTAAAGATCCTTTAAAAACCTGGTTCTCTTTGCGTTCCCAGTGAAAGTTAATGCCGATGGTAACATCCGTCAGTTCAAAAGAGGTCTGCTCCTCATTTACGGGATCAAACCGGATTGTATCATACAACTCACCTTTCCATTGGATTTTGTTATCCCTGAAGCTAACAGATTGCTCTCCCGAATACTCTTTGCCATTAAACAGAAAGGGGGTATTGAGTTTAAAGCCTATTTGGGGCTCAAACATTATTCCTACGCTCACTTTTGGCTCATTCATATCACAGTATGGATTTAATTTTGTTTACAATTGCTAATGATTTCGGTTCAGATATGCAGATCTCGTTTAGAATCTCCCGGATATCGTTTTGGTCAATCTTTTCGAAATCCTTCTCGAAAGGTGTAATCATTACTCCGCCCAAGTCTACCGAAGCGGGGCTCAGAAGTATGTTTGCATCTCCCTCTGCAAAATAGTGGGAAGGGCGGTGCTTTTCGCGAATATATAACAGAGTGGTATAGATCTCACTATCATACCAGCAAAGGATATTTACCATCGGCTCCCTCTCTCCCTCCTTAATCTCCAGGGTGGCAAATATCTTCTCAAAGAGGGTGTTAGCCTCAACTGCACTTGATGACTCAATGTCTATCAATCCGTTAAAGATAGATTTAACCAGAGAGACCCTACTCCTGTTTGATGTGAAGATATCTTCACGACCAAGAGATGCCAGCTCTCTCTCTATGGTAAGAAACCCTCTGTTCCCTGCCTGAAAGTGAAAATGGTCCGGTGCAGATGCACCACATTTTGGGCCGTTATAAAAGAGCGTATACCCTTCAAGCTCCTTTGCCAGGTTTAGCATAGCGTCAAACCTGCCCGAGATAAGCTGGTCTGTATGGGCCAGAAGCGGAATTGTGAGATGGCGGGGGAAGATTGGGAAAGGGTTAATAAGGACTGTATAGGGGTTCGCCTCATCTCTGTTATTGACATACTCCAGCCCCTTCTGGACTGCAGGCCTGTTCTCTTTACAAAGGAAACATTTTCTCTCGCTTATAGATTTGGCATCTACCTTTGCGGCAGATGATGTTATCCTGGCGGGGTTGAACTGAACCTTGAACGGGAAACCATCTACATTTACATCCTTTACCAAAACCCTCTCCAGCGCTTTATAGTTGGCCCCTGCCTGCTCCCAGACTGCCAGTTGCTCGTCAAAAAGAGCGGCAAGGTTGTGTGAATTGAGAGTTTCTGTCATTACAACTATTTTGAAGATCTCTTTTTGTTTAGAGCAATGCGTGCCATCAACTCCCAGGTGCGGATTCTGTCTTTGTATGTGTTGTGCCCGTTCATCTTAACTATATCCAGAGATGCATCTGAGTTTTCATCCCAGCGGCGGCAGTGGTAGAGTACATCGTAAACTCTCCCTATCTGGAAATTTCTTGAGATATTAAGCCCAAGCGCATAGTCCTCTCCGTAGCTGGTGTTTGGAACCTTAACATCTCTGAGGACAGGTGTATAAAATGCGCGTGGAGCACCCAAACCATTTATTCTTAGAGCATTGTTGCGTCCGTTATCCGGAGTCCACTCTTTATGGTCAATAATTCCCGGAGCAATCATCTCCATCTTGAAGTTGGTCATCATATATGTTCCCACAACCATTGCGCAGTTCTGCTCATAGAAGGCCTCCACAATTTTTTGAACTGTGTTCTCGTCACTGTAGACATCGTCGCTATCCAGCTGAATGGCGAATTTCCCGCATTTAGGGTGGTGTACTCCCATATTCCAGCAGCCTCCAATACCAAGGTCGGTTCTGGCCGGCACTACGTGAATAAGTCTCTTATCCGAAGAGAACTTCTCAATTGCCTCATAGGTACCATCGGTTGAGTGGTTGTCCACAATAATCAGGTTGAACTTAAATTTGGTTTTTTGCATCAATACAGATTTCACTGCATCCTCTATGGTCTTTATCCTGTTATAAACCGGGATAATCACAGATGCTTCAACCTCAAAATTCCCAAGATTGAACTCAATCTTTTCAAACTCAGGTTCCAGATAACCACCTATAATTTTAAGGTGATCTGTGCAGGCTGCCTCCATCTCTATCTGGACTGCGCGGTTTTTAGGATCTACATAGTCAAAGATCTTCTCTCCCGATTTACGGGTATCCTGCTCAACCTCTGTGTAGAGGTACTCATTGATATGAACCAACTCTCCCTTTTGAGTCACCTTAAGACGAAGGTCGTAAAGCCCCGCAAATTGGTATTTGGTGTTCATCTGAGCTGCAGCATCCTTAAGAGCTTGTGAGTTGTAAAAGAGAACCGACCCAAAGTTGAAATCATCCCTAAGGCTACCCATCTGGTACGTAACTACCGGGCTTGGCTTTTTAACCCCGTCAATAATCTGGAAATGGTCTGCATAGACCATTGCTGCAGATGTATCTGAAGCAAGTTTAACCATCCTCTCAAGAGCGAAAAGACCTAACACCAGTGTAGACTCTTTTGTATAGATTAGTGAGTATTGCGAATCCGATCTCTCGGCAATCTTCTTAACGGCAGGAGTGCACTTCAATGATTCAATATGAACAATTTCACACCCTTCTATCTCTTGTGCAGATGTTTGTGTCGAAAGCAGATAAATCTTATTTACCAGCACCGACTCCTTCAGCCCTTTAACTGTCTGTTCTACTTGTGCTTTATCCTGGTATGGAATGAAGCAGTTTACACATTTTGTCATAATTTTTGCATTAAACTATTTAGGTTGCTAAGATATTCATAAGAGAGCAAACGAGCAAAAAAAGAGCTATATTAATATAAAAAGCGTAAATTCGCCGCTTGCAATGAAAAATGAGATGCAACAATACGATTATCTTATAGCAGGGAGCGGTTTGGCAGGGCTTTATGCAGCCTTTGTGGCCTCAAAATATGGGAGCGTTGCAGTAGTTACCAAAAACAAGGTCTCAGACAGTAACACCTACTATGCTCAGGGGGGGATTGCATCTGTTACAGATAACGAAGATACTCCGGAATTTCACTCAAATGATACTATCACTGCCGGCAGGGGGTTGTGCAATCCTGTTGCGGTTGACACTCTTGTCAATGAGTGTCCGTTAAGAATAAAAGAGTTGATTGAAGATGGTATGAACTTCGATATGTCCGGGGGCGTTCTTGCCCTTGGTCTGGAGGGTGGCCACCGTAGAAGAAGAGTACTGCACGCCGGAGGAGATATTACAGGAAGGAGAATAAGTGAGTTTATGACCGGGCAGATTCTCTCCAACCCCAAAATAACCCTCTTTGAGAACCATCAGGCGCTGGAGATAATTCTGGACGGTAAAGGTGACGGGGGGAGATGTTTGGGACTTAAGGTCTGGAACTTCGACACCGGCAGAGTTGAAAATTTCTATGCCGGCAGCACAATTATGGCTTTAGGAGGAGCCTCTGCCATCTACTCAAGGACAACCAACCCACAGAGTTCCATTGGAGATGGAGTTGCTCTCTGTTATAACGCCGGGTGCCAGATTGCAGATATGGAGTTCATCCAGTTTCACCCTACTACACTCTACTCTCCCGATAATAAGTCATATCTGATTAGTGAGGCTGTGCGTGGAGAGGGGGCACATCTGCTTAACCATAACGGAGAGAGGTTTATGGTAAACATCCATCCTCTTGCCGAACTTGCCCCCCGGGATGTGGTTGCTCAGGCAATTGAGAGGGAGATAAAGAGAGACCCGCACAACAGACCGTATGTATATCTATCATTAAAACATCTCAATTCTGAAAAGATCAGGAGGCGTTTTCCCCATATTTTTCAAAAATGTGAAGATCTGGGGATCGATATGCGGGATAAGGTCCCAGTGGCACCTGCAGCTCACTATATGGTTGGAGGTGTTAAGAGCGATATTGACGGCAAGACCTCAATCACCGGGCTCTATGTTTGCGGAGAGCTTGCCTCTACCGGAATTATGGGTGCAAACAGACTTGCATCAAACTCTTTGGCAGAGTGCATCGTATTCGGTTACAGAGCGGTAATGAGTGCAAAAGAGCATCAAGCTTCAAATTTATTCACTCAGGAGAGCCTTGATAGATATGTTGGATCTGCAGCAGAGCCTCAGTATTATCTTGATTCAGCCAAACAAGATGAATATTTTCGTATAAGAGAGCAAATCTCTTTGATAATGACCAGGTATGCCGGCATAGTAAGAGAGAGAGAGGGGCTGGAGAGTGCTCTGGCAGAGCTTGAGCAGATTAGGGAGAGCCTCTTCGCCGGTGATTGCGGGAGGGAGTTTTACTCCTCAATTTCGGAAAATCTGATAATTGTAGCCACTCTTATTGTCAGCGGAGCTCTCTACAGAGAAGAGAGCCGTGGCGGACACTTCAGAAGCGACTACCCAAAAGAGAATATCTTTAATCTCTACCATACCATCCAGCAAAAGGGGAAGATGAACGGAAGTCTATCTGCAAACTGGTATGCTTCTGTCAAGAGACCAATGCCAAATAATAGAAAGGAGATCACTCCTAAAAAACAAAATAATCGCATTATGACTCATAATTCACTAATAGACAAAATTATTGACCTGGCAATTGAGGAGGATGTTGCTTCGGGGGATATTACCACAAACTCAATAATCCTTGAGAAAACAAAGGCAACTGCCGTTTTCAAGATGAAGGCAGATGGTGTTGTGAGCGGAATAAGTATCATAAAGAGAGTTTTTGAGCACCTCGATAAGAACGTGATATGGAGACCATTTGTAAAAGATGGCGACAGTGTTAATAAAGAGGATGTTATTGTTGAGATTGAAGGTAGCTACCGCTGTCTTCTCACTTCGGAGAGAATAGCTCTGAATATCCTGCAGCGGATGTCCGGAATTGCAACTCTTACTGCCCAATTTGTAAAGGAGATTGAGGGTACCGATGCCAAGATTCTGGATACACGCAAAACTGCTCCGGGGCTCAGGGTTCTGGATAAGATGGCTGTTGCGGCAGGGGGCGGAAAAAATCACCGTATGGGGCTGTACGATATGGTTCTAATAAAGGATAACCATATCAAGATTGCGGGAGGGATTAAAAATGCGGTTTCCCAGGTTCGTGAAAATATCAATATGGGTATGAAAATTGAAGTAGAGACATCTAACCTGGATGAGGTGAGGGAGGCTGTAGAGTGTGGAGCAGATATTATAATGCTCGACAATATGGATAATGACACTATGAAGAGGGCTATAGAGATCATTGCAGGGAGGGCAGAGAGTGAGGCTTCGGGGAATATGACCCTCGACCGGGTGAAAGAGGTGGCTATGCTTGGAGTAAATTATATAAGCGTAGGGGCTCTCACTCACTCAATAAGTGCTCTGGATATAAGTATGAATGTAACAGTTATACCGGATAATTAGAAGAAAGATTGCAGTAAGATGGAAAGAGAAAAAATAATATCAGAGATAACCAGGCTAAAAAAGGAGAAGGATGTGATAATCCTTGCCCATTTTTACACAGACCCCGAGGTTCAGGATCTGGCCGATTATATTGGTGATTCTCTTGGGTTATCGCAGATGGCAGCCAATACAAGTGCAAAAATAATTCTGTTTTGCGGAGTGAAATTTATGGCCGAAACCGCTTCAATTATCGCTCCCGGCAAAAAAGTGCTCCTGCCCGACCCCACATCGGGATGCTCACTGGCAGAGAGTATAAAGGGCTCAGATGTAATTGCCTGGAAAAAGAAGAATCCTAAAGGAGTAGTTGTCTCCTATGTAAATACTACTGCAGAGGTTAAGGCCTACACAGATATCTGTTGTACATCTGCAAATGCAATTGATGTCATTAACAGCATACCGGATGGCAAGAAGATATTCTTCATTCCGGACAAAAACCTCGCCTCCTATGTCAAGATAAAGACCGGAAAAGATATAGAGATCTGGAATGGTGATTGTTGCGTACACGAGTACTACGACACTAAGATGGTTCTGGACGAGGTCAATAAAAACCCCGATGCCGAATTACTTATCCACCCGGAGAGCAACTGCTCTCACGACCCGCTCATCTACAAAAAACCAAACTCATACATTCTATCTACAACCGGAATGATTAAAAGAGTCGGAGTGTCATCTGCAAAAAGATTTCTGGTAGTAACCGAGCCGGGTGTAATCCACCGTATGAAAAAGCTATACCCCGACAAGGAGTTTATCCCCTGCGACGAGTACAACGAATGTATACAGATGCGCAAGATAACCCTCGAAAAGATGCTTATCTCACTCCGTGATGAAATTCACGAAGTAAAAGTTCCCGAAGATATCCGCCTGCGCGCCTACCCATCTATAGAAAAGATGCTAACCTTACATTGAGATTGTCATAAGATCCAGGCAAAATCTTTTTTAACACCTTCGGCATATTCAAATACCCTTTCGGCAACATTTGCAATTTTTAAATTGGAGATATAGATAGTTTTGCCTCCTCAAAAACTAATAATCAACTCCAATGAAAAGAAATTACATTATCTTGAAATTAATCGCTGTTTTTTTGCTCTTTTCGCTCTTGTCGTGTGAGAAAGAGAAGATAGTTATTGATAATCCGGGCGGATATGACTCCGATGCCCCTTTTGTTAAACTATCATCTGCGACAACACAAATTTTAACTGACATCTCATTTATAAATAAAAATGAGGGAATGATCTGCGGAAGCTTTGGCTTTATTGCTAAAACCTCAAATGGAGGAAAAAGCTGGGAAGTGCTCAATTCGGGAATCAATCACTCATTTTTAAATGCCTTTATGCTAGACTCAAAAACTCTCTATATGGCCCGTATAGGTATTTATAAAAGCAGCAACTCCGGAAGCAGTTTCAGCCCTTTGGGGGTTTTGGCAGATTACTCAAACAGCATATTCGGCATCTGCTTTTTTAACCAAAACGAGGGTGTTGTTATTAAAGGGAATCTAATTCTTAAGACCCGCAACGGAGGCTCTACCTGGGATGTTCAGTATGACAGCGCAGAGAATATCACCAAGATGCAGTTCACATCAAAAACAGTGGGTTATGTTGCCGGGGGACGCAGTTACGACAATAGCTCCAGAGGGGAGATCCACAAAACCACAGATGGTGGTGAGAGTTGGCAGCAAATTCACCTGACCGATTCAAACATCAGCGCTCTCTATTTTATCAACAGTGAAAGAGGATTTTACACAAACTACAACGATGAACTGTTCCGTACAGTTGACGGAGGAAAAATCTGGAGAAAAATTTCAACTGTAGAGGCAGGAGCTCTCTCTTTGTGTTTTACGGGAGAGAGTATCGGCTATCTCTCAACATATAGTGGAAAGATTTTAAAGACTACTAATGGCGGTATCAGTTGGGAAGTGGTCTATGAATCTGCAAATGTGCCTATAAGCAAAATTATTTTTGTTGATAAAACAATGTATGCTATTGGGAATAACGGGCTGTTTCTTGTGAAAAAATAGTTTTAATAAGCAAAAAAGGGTGACCTCACGGCCACCCTTTTCACAACCCAATTTAATTAACTAACACTAAGTGGTCTTCTTTAATGTAATGGTTTTGGTTTTGGTTCCATCCGAAACAGTCGCTGTGTTATCTACTGTACCATCACCATAATCTATAGTCATTGTTTTACCATCTGCAAAAGTGGTTTTTGCAATCCCTTTTACTATCTCCGATGCAGATACTTTGAAAATAAGAGGAGTGGCAGCTTCGACAGTTCTTGTTCTGCTCTCATTCTTCTCATTTGTGATGGTCGTAGTTCCATATGTCTCGATTGTATCGTCATCTTTTGTTGTCGCAACCCCACCTTTAATAAGTCTGTTTAAAGATGATACTCTTTTTGTAAATTTAGTACCATCGGGAATGGTTACTTTGAAATCTTCCGTAATAACTGCCTGCTGAGTATTGGCATCGATATCGCGGGTAATTGTGCGCCCAACCCATCCGTTAAACAGATATCCATCTTCAACAAAATCAATGTATTTCACCTTTTGCTCGCTTCCGGTTTTGCCATTATTTACAATATAGGCAGCAAGCTGGCCTTTTCTAAGTTTACCGTCGGGGCCGGTGTTGCCGGCAGCTCCAAAATCTACAAGGAATATCCTCACACCGGAAGAGTCTCTTATTGTAATTGTTACAGTTCCTGTAAGATATTTTTCTCCCCAAATGGCTTTAGTTGCCGGATATGAGGCATTCATTTTCAGAATCTCTGCTAGAATAGCATCGGTAGACGCACTTGTTACTTCAATGAAAGAGTCCTGTTTTAACATTTCGTCTTTATTCTCGGAAACCAACTCCTCTTTTGTACAAGATGACAAAATGAGAAGCGTAAAAGCTGCAACAGAAAAGATGAATTTTTTCATAACTTGATCTATTTAAATTAATTTGTAAAATTCTAAGGCCTTATTAGCGATTCTTATCCCGAACCTATAATTTTAAGAAGAGAAAACCTGTATAAAGTTAAATTTAAAAAATTATTTTTTTAACTTTCCCTGCAGATTCTCTTCAAATAATAAACAATTAGTGCCGATGCAGCATCCCAAAGATGAGTATATCCTCTCCCTCATTGGAGATGAAAAGACAAAAGAGAGAGGACTCTCTCTGCTGATCGACAAATATAAAGAGAGAATATACTGGCACATAAGAAGGCTGGTGGTGAGTCACGAAGATGCTCAGGATGTAATGCAGGAGACATTTTTTAATGCTTGCCGATATATAGACAGATTTGAAAGTGAGAGCCGTCTTTACACCTGGTTATACAGAATTGCCACAAATGAGTGTATAAGAGTGTTCCGGAAGAACAAGTTGATTTTTACATCATACGACTCTGTAAAAGAAGAACTTATAAACAAACTATATTACGAAACTTCCGATGAGAGTGATAAGATAGTGTTAAAATTTCAAGAGGCAATTTTGCATCTTCCAAAAAAACAGAGGCTTGTATTCAATCTCAGGTATTACGACGAAATGAGTTACGAAGATATTTCAAAGGTCCTTAACATTAGCACTTCATCTTCAAAGACAAATTACCACTACGCAAGTGAAAAGGTTAAAAATTATATGTTAAAATTATAGGTAATGAAAAAAGATTTTGATTTTGAACAGGTTGGGAAGAGATTACCATATAAGGCTCCCGACTCCTATGTAGAGAATTTCAAACCGAATTTTCTTCGCCACACACCGCATAGAAATAACAAAATAACTATCAGGTTATTTGTGTATGCAGCTGCTTCTGTTGCATTATTAATAATAAGTAGTCTCATAGTTCTCAATCCCGGTAAAAGGCAAAATTTCCTTAGTTCGCAGCAGGAAACAGAGCCATTTGCAAACATCAACTCTGCCGACTTTAATGATATTATTAAAAGCTTTACCGACGAAGAGCTTACAACTTTATCTGTAATTCTTGATTCCGATATGTTCGAAAATTAGAACACCACAATATTATGAGAACCTTTAACCCCAAACCACTAAATATTAAATTTGTGGCTCAAACATTAAAAGCTGTAATATTTACCGCAATTCTGCTAATATCTGCCAATTCATCCCTGCAGGCTCAGATCCGCCCCGGGATGCCCAGGGTAAGAGCGTTGCTAATGGAGAGACAACTGTCGGAAATTAAAAAGAACATCTCAATAGACAGCAGAGATATCCCAAAATTTGATCAGATATACCGAAGCTACATCACGGAGGTCTTTGAACTGAACGCTCTTTACGAAGGACTCGTTCCGCTCGAAACAAATATGGACCAATACAGCGACACCCAAATCGAAGAGAACTTCATCAAGCAAACCGATAAATCAAAAAGACTTCTCCTTATCAGGGAGAAGTACTTTTATGAATTCAAAACCATCATTAAGCCAAAGGAGATTATGAAGTTATACTCCATTGAGCGTCAAGTTCTCCGCCAGGCCCAGCAAGAGATGAGAGATCGGATTGGTAACCGGCCTTAGCTTTCAAAAACGATTACCAGCTGTACATAACCATCACCTGGAATCTGTTTGCGCTTGAGTGTGTATCGTTCATATTTAACCTGTATCCGTGAATATACTCCCCGGCAAGCGTGAAGTTCTTAACTCCGGTCCAGAATAGTGAAGCCGAGAGATAGTTCCCTTTATGGTATTCATTTGCAGAGTAGTAGTCGGTCTTATTTGCTAACCCGGCTGTTGAGAAATTTGCAGATGCATAGAGAGATTTATTGAAATTGGCCCTTGCTCCTAATGAGATACTATACATTGGGAGAGCTTGTAACGAACCGGTGGCGGCATCGGGTGCCAGATCCAGGTTAAGAGCTGCAAGGTCGTTAATGTATCTGGCCACACCTTTACCGTAAATTCCCTGGCTAAAGAGAGTGAAATTTTCTCCCATCTTAACTGAACCGCTTAGCTGAGCCCCTGCCCCAATTTTAGTCTCAATCTCCGAAGTGCTGTTTACACCATAATCCATCGCTCTAAAGAGTCCGGTAATTTTTAGGTGAGCAGATTTTCCTTTAAACATCAGGAAGAGCGGAACATCGGGGAATCTTTGGTTAACGACTCTGATTCCGGTTGGTGTTGTAATTTTACTTTTAGGAAACTCCAATGAGATACCAAAACTGGTTTTTTCGCTTAGCTTTTTATTATACCCAATAAGTGGTGTGCGAAAGAAAGTTCTTGAGTTTACCCCCTGAACATCAATTGTTTGAGCATTGGCCTGGAAATCTGTCATAAAACTCCACCACTGACCCATAATAAGACCCTTAAAAGAGATATAGGCGTGCCTCAGTCTAAAAACATCAACTGCGCCTCTAAAGTCACTTTCAATATAATATTCAATATCTCCAAGCAGCTCTGTCTTTTGAATAACTTTAAGATGCAGGCGGGTACCGGAAGCATCCATACTCAATCTTGACTGTTTATCCCACTCACTTTGAGAGGCCATTGTTGAGCTCACAAAGTCGTAATTGGGTACCACCCCCCCAAAATCTGCAAAAGTTACAAATCGGACAAAGCCTCCAAATTTTATTGATGTATTTCCCTTCTCAATTAAAAAAGGAGATTTGGTTTCGGTGACTTTGGCAGAGGCACTTTGAGCATAGGAGTTGATGCATAGTGCGCCTAAAACGACGAACATAAATACTCTTTTCATTTTTTATAGTTTTAAGTTTTGGGTCCTTTATACAAAAGTAAATGCTTTTACTATACATCTCAACAAAATTTATAAGTTTTTTTCGCTCTGAACATAAATTTAGACCTTTTTTCAGATGAATATCTCTGTTTTTTGAAAAACATCTCCTAAAAGTGCAACTTTTTTTAATGCATATTCGTCTATATTATGCTCGAAAAGAATTTGAGCTGGATTATTCAACACTAAATTACTCTCCCAAAATGAAAAAGAAATTAATACTATTTATTACTGTACTTTTTGTTGCCGTTACATCGTGCTCCTGCCTGGATTTAATGTCCGTTAGACCTTCCGGGCAGTATATCGCAAAGAAAATCAATGTTGGTGATTTTGAAAATGTCTCTGTCTCTAACGGGTTTGAACTGATTTTAACTCAAGACTCCAAAGAGGAGCTGGTTATTGAAACTTACGAAAATGTTCACGAATATATTGTCGTAAGGGTAGAGGGCAGCACTCTAAAGATATACAGAGAAGGAGGAATCTTCTTTAGCGGTAATACCAAAGTTAAGATACACCTCTCCTGCAGCTACCTGGGAAAAATAACCGGTAGCGGAGGAACCAAAATTGATATGGAGAGTGGCTGGAGTGGAGACCAAATGAAGATCTCTATTAGCGGAGGTGGCAGAATTTTTGGAAATCTAAAGCTTAACTCTTTATATATGAGTATGTCGGGAGGATCCCGCTCAGAGTTGGAGGGAGAGGTAGATTATTTGTCACTAAGCTCATCCGGCGGAAGCGTACACAGGCACTTTGGACTTGAAACAAATGAGTGCAGGGCCTCAATGTCCGGCGGTGCATCTGCAGAGCTTTATGTGAAGGAGCGGCTGGAGGTATCCGGTTCCGGTGGTACATCTGTCCGTTACAGAGGAAACCCACAACTCTCAACCAAGCTATCCGGCGGGTCGAGTGTGCATAAGGCATACTAACAAGAGAGAGCAGGCAATTAAGAAGACGGCAGAGATGCCGTTTTTTTTTGTAAATTGGCCTATTCTTTAAAAATGACAATATCTTGAAAATCAAACACACCCCACGATGCTTGGCAAGGTTCCCCTCGCTTGGAGAGGGGAATACCCCTTTGGTAGAGCTGGAGCAAGGTTTGTATGCCAAGCTGGATTATATGATGCCAACTCTCTCTTTTAAGGACAGGGGCGCTGCGGTGCTTATGGCAGCGGCGCTGGAGATGGGCGTCAAACACGTGATTCAGGACAGCAGCGGGAATGCAGGTTGCTCAATTGCAGCCTACGCTGCCAGGGCAGGGATAAAGGCAGATATATACATCGGTGACTCCACCCCGCCCAGGAAGATTAAGATGATTGAAGATTATGGAGCTAATGTTATAATCATTAAAGGTACAAGAGAGGATGTCGCCGCAGCTGCCCTTAAAGAGGTGGCAAAAGGGGAGAAATTCTATGCCAGCCACGTCTATAACCCACTCTTTGCTCAGGGGATGAAATCCTACATTTTTGAGGTGTTCGAGCAGATGGATGGGCAGCTGCCGGATTTAGTTTTTGTCCCACTTGGCAACGGGACTCTATTCTATGGAGTTTACCACGGAATAAAGGATCTCATCCGGCAAGGCAAAGTAGACAAGTTTCCCAAAATCATCGCCATCCAGGCTGCCGGCTGCGCTCCTGTTTATGAATCTTACAACACCTGGCTCAACTCAAAACAGGAGAACAAAAAGATATCCCCCACTCCACTGTTGAGACCGGTTATAAATATGGGAACCGTTGCAGATGGCATTGCAATAGCAAATCCGGCCAACGGAAACGATATCCTTAAAAAGATAGTTGAGATAGATGCCTCTGTAGTTGCAGTTACCGACTTAGAAATTGAACAGGCTTACCACGCCCTTGCTCTCAAGGGGTTTCACGTAGAGATGACCAGTGCTGCAAACTACGCCGGCTACAAAAAATATCTCTCAGCAGAAAAATTTGAATCCGGCTCCTCCACCCGGCCGGTAAATCTTATCCCACTCTGCGGCACCTCCAAATAACAAACTTACCTGAGTTAACTGTTCATCCACCTTTTGAAATCGGCAGACCTGTCTATACTCACAATTGTATCCTCCTGGGAGTCTGCTTTTGGTTTGAGTTCAAGTTTGACACGGGCTCTCGAGTATGCAACCATATTGGAGATAGACTCAATATTAACCATATACTTACGGTTGATACGAAAAAACTGACCAGGGTTTAGAAGCTCCTGCAACTTGTCCAGGGTGTAGTCTACAACCAGAGTCTGCCCCTCAAAAGTTCTTATATAGACCCCTTTGTCGGCAACAAAGCAGTAGGCAATCTCACTGCTCTCCACCTTTTTAATCTTATTTCCCGTCTGGATTAGAAACCTCTTTTTATACTCCGGCTCCCTACCCTGAATTTGAGAGAGAAGGGAGTCAAAATCTATTCCAAAAGCCATTTTAAGAGATTTATACTTCCCCAGGCTCTCCTTAAGATCACTCTCCCGAATGGGCTTAAGCAGATACGAGATACTGTTTAGTTTAAATGCTTTAACAGCATACTGGTCGTAGGCGGTTGTAAAGATTACGGGAGTATTAACTGTCACCTGTTCAAATATGCTAAAGCTAATCCCGTCCGAGAGCTGAATATCCAGAAATATAAGCTCTGCACTATTATGCATTAGCCACTGAACCGACTCTTTTATTGAGCCAAGTTTTGCCAGCACCCGAACTGAGGGATCTGCATCCACAAGCATCTGCTCCAGCTTACCGGCAGCAACAACTTCATCTTCTATAATCAGCACATTCATTTTAACGGGATATGTTTTTTAAAATTATGACTCAGAGTGAATTAAAGGGATTTTGGCAATGTAGTAATTATCTGTAACACTAAAAACGGGGCTCTGCTCGCAGATAAGTGCATACCTCTTGGTGAGGTTTTTTAAACCTACACCCGTAGATTTACCCGACACCTTAGGTTGCAGGTTATTTCTTACAAAGAGATAATCTCCCTCACTGTAAATATCTATATGTAAGGGCTTATCTTCATTTACAATGTTATGTTTGATTGCGTTTTCCAGCAGGGTTTGTAGCGAGAGCGGGGGAAGATGCAGAGATAGTTTCTCTGATGGAATATTTACGGAGTAGGTGAGGTTTTTCCCATATCTTATCTGTTGTAAAAATAGATAGGAGCTCATAAAATTTATCTCTTCGGCAAGCAGGGCAACAGGCTGTTCTATCATCTCCAGAACATAGCGGTAGATTTGCGAAAATTCATCAATAAACATCTGTGCTCTCTTTACATCTGTCCCGATTAGCCCCGACAAAACATTGAGACTGTTGAACATAAAGTGCGGGTTTATCTGGCTCTTCAGAACCTCAAACTTTACCTGCAGAAGCTCCTCTTTAAGATGCTCTGCCACCTCTTTTGCCCGGCGGCTCTCTATGTAGAATATCCAGGCCTCCAGTATTGCCATCACCAGCAGGTTTACCACTGCATATATGAGTGCATTCTTGATGAGCACACTAATGAGCTCCTCCCTGTATGGCCTGATAAAATGGGCAAGGAGGGTAATCAGTATAGAGATAACAACGGCATAAGCTGCAGAAAAAGATATCTGCATAAAGAGGCGTTTGAGAACTCTTTTTCCCCAGGGGATACTCTTATTAAGGAGACGGATAACAATAAGATCCGGATATGTAATGAGGAAACCCGCAAGAATGCTTAAAGCCCACCCTCTGCAAAGACGAATGAGAAAGTGCTGGTAGCTCTCCAGTTCATAATAACCGCTTAGATGGTTGTACGAAATCACAACCACCTGGATAACAAAGGCAAACCCCAGAACGAATCTGAGCAGCCTGCCAAATGAGAAGTAGTTATGAATCTTACGAAACAGCATTATTAACTATTTATAGCCCCAAATTTAGTTTAAGATTTTAAACAAATCCTAAAATCTTTTTAACAGACCAATCCTAAAAGAGAGATAGTTCTGTTTTAGCTCTCTTGCTGTTCCGTCAAAGATGATATCTCTGTTAAGAGAGTTGAATTTTATCCCCGGAGTTAAACTCACCTTTTCGCTCAACCGTATATCCACCCCTGTTGCAGCCTGCCAGCCCCAGCCGTGCCCGCTGTTGTTTATAATATCACCCTCTTCATTCTCAATCTCGATATGGTTATAGAGGGCACCTGCTCTTAAATAGAGTGAAAATGGCGATCTACCCACACTCTGTTTAAATTGAAGCCCCATCACATAACCGGTCTCTTCAAAATCTGCATTTACCCCTGCAAATGAGTTGTCACTTGAGAACCTGTTCCATCCCCACCCGGCATACACCCCGGTAGATTGCATAAATCTATAATGGAATATTCCCTCTACACCAAATCCGGTATTAAGGGCAGCATCTGCAAGTTTGTTGGTGGCAACAGAGAGACCTGTGCTAATTTCAAACCCAAACCTGCTTTGGTTTTCCTGAGCTGCGGCAAAAACAGGGGTTATCCCGAGAATTGCCAGCACAATAATTACTTTTGTTTTCATTCTACTATTTTTCATCTTTTATTATCGAAACAAAAGTACTTCCCTTCAATTGTGCAGAAAAAGGAGAGTTGCCCAAAGGGTAGATAAAGCTCCCGACAGTGCATTTTGAGGTGTTGAACACTTTTTGAAACTGATTTTTTTGTAAATTGCAGGGAACTGAATTATTGAGGAGATGAAAAAAATTATCCAATTTGCTATCGCAGCAATCATTTTGGCCACGGTACTCTCTTGTGGTGTTTCGCAGAGAGAGGTAAAGGATTCCAGAACCGGCCGGATAGGAATCCGCGACACTGCATCAGTAAAGGACTCTACCGAGTATGAACTGATAGTTTTTGACCCCGGGTTTGACTATTGGCTGGCAAGTAAAAGTTTTTATAAAAATCAGTACTCAAACGAACATCTTCAGATGCTCAACCACCAATACTCGCTTGAGTGGAACCGCCGCTATTCAACCGGAGACCGCCTGATTGAAAGTTACATAGACTACAGCCCTTTAACAAAATATGATTTTGAGTTCAACTACAAACTCTATATGTATTTCCGCTACTTTGAGGAGAGCAACAAAATCGAACTAATCCCCGGAGCCAAACGAAGATTTTTCTAACATTATATGAAAAAAATTATCCCTTTCAAATTAGCGGTATTACTATTTATAATGCTGCCCATTGTAATCTCCTGTTCAAACAGAGCGGCTCAAATTCCGAATTTGGGCCTTGGAGATGCTTTAATTAACTGTAATACTGCAGATACCGATATTTTTATTGAAAGTGTAAAATATATCCCCCTGGAGACCAACAATAGTTGTCTAATAGCAGATGCTAGCTTTGTATCGCTTTATGATGAGTTTATTTTAGTTGCAGATAGCAAACATAATGTCTTCCTGTTCGATCTTAACGGTAAGTTTATAAGGAAAATCGGGATAAAGGGGAAGGGTCCGGGTGAGTATCAGACAATTTTTGGCTATGCCTTTGACATAACCAGCGGTAAAATTTATCTGGCCTCTCCATCCGACACTAAAGTTTACACCATTGATGGTAAATATGTTCAAACTTTGAATTTTCGTTTTGATTTTGAATCAATGCTGGTACACAATGATAGTTATATTATTACAAAGCCTGCATTTCAATTTCCCGACAAATCTGCAAGATCTGTGATAGAGATTTACACAGAAAATGGCGATGTAATAAGGAAAATTGATTATCGGGGCGAGATTGGAGATATCCCCTATTTTTCAATGCTCTATTTAAAAGATGGATACACCTACTATCGAGAGGAGTTGTCGGACACCCTGCTGCGATTCGGAAAAGATCTTAATCCGGTTCCATTTGCAATTTTAGGCCTTAACGACTTCCTGGTAACTCAGGGCAATTTTAAATATACCAATATTCCCGAGATAGAAAAATGTTATAGAGTTTTTAAGATGTTTGATTTCAAAGATATGATCTGCTTTAATATGCAAAAAGGATTTATGAGTTTTAACGATATTACCACTCTGTTTTATCTCAAAAAGAGCAAAGAGGTTGTCTGTGTTGGGAACCGTAACGGTAAAGGAGGTCTTTTTATAAATTCTGTGAGCCACATTCCAAAAGCAGCAGATGAAAACAGAATTTTGTGTTTAATCCCATATAAAGATATCTCATTATTAAAAAGAGACTCTATACAAAATCCGGAACTTCTCACAATATCCGGGAGTATAACAGAGAATTCAAATCCGGTTTTTTCTTTAGTCACCTTCAAATAATTATGAAAACAGAAGAGCTTATTAACACAATCCCGAAAGCAGAGCTGCATCTGCATATAGAAGGGACATTTGAGTCTGAACTTATGTTCAGAATTGCCGGGCGTAATGGTATAAAGCTTAAATACAATTCTGTAGATGAACTCCGGAAAGCTTATGAATTCAATAATCTCCAGGAGTTTCTGGATATCTACTATACCGGTGCATCACTTCTGACTACCGAAGAGGACTTCTATGACCTCACAATGGAGTATCTCAAAAAAGCAGTTTCGCAGAGCGTATATCACACCGAAATCTTTTTTGACCCTCAGACGCACACCTCCAGGGGTGTTGAATTTGACACGATAATAAACGGGATAACAGCTGCTTTGAAAGATGGCCGGGGGTTGAAGATATCCGAATCTCAAACAGGGATAAGTTCAAAACTAATTATGTGTTTCCTTAGACATCTAAGTGAAGAGGATGCATTCAAAACATTGCATTGTGCACTCAAACACAAAGATAAGATTATTGCTGTTGGGCTGGACTCCTCTGAGGTGGGACATCCGCCGGCAAAATTCCGTAATGTATTTGAAGCAGCTCTTAAAGAGGGATTTTTAACCGTTGCCCACGCCGGTGAGGAGGGGCCGGCAGAGTATGTGTGGGAGGCAATAGATTTGCTTAAAGTCTCCAGAATAGACCACGGAAATCGCTCAATCTCCAACCCTGACCTTATAAACGAAATTATTGACAGAGAGATCCCTCTAACAATGTGTCCGCTCTCAAATCAAAAACTTAAAGTTGAGAAAGATCTCACTCAACACCCGCTAAAAGAGATGCTCAACAAAGGTATTATAGTTACTGTAAACTCCGACGATCCGGCCTACTTTGGAGGATACATAAATGAGAATCTCACCGCTATATCCGATGCACTGAGCCTATCAAATAACGATATATACAGGCTTGCGCGAAACTCTTTTACAGCCAGCTTCCTTGATTTTAAAAGCAAACAGAGAATGCTTCAATTACTTGATGAGTGGGTGTGATATATTTAAAAAATTGAGAAAACCTGGGTGACAATTAGTTTAGAGTAGAAACTGCAACCTGATCTTATTGATATAGTTGCAAAACAGAGCTCACCTCTGCATCAATTTTAGCTCCCTTTTCGGGTGATTTTGCAGATAGGGTCTCAATATAATCTCTATAAAAGAGCAGTTTGCGTTTTAACCCCGCTATTCCGGCGGGGTTATTATATACAAATGCCGACTCTCCAAGGGTCCAGTCCCACAATCCGGTTGAGCTGCCTTTATAAAGAGTCACATTTTGAATGAGCCCCAGCCGGCAGAGCGGAGTGTACATCGCGCTGGTGAAGTTCCCGAGAGAGTAGACAATTAACGATTTCCTGGGCACTCCTGTTGTGTCGGTGAATTTGTGGTAAAACCTCCAAAGCGAATCAGATGTCAGGCGATAGCCGTTACCCAGGCATATCTCAATGGGCTGTACTACGTGCGAATGAGAGCCAATAATAATATCGGCACCAGCTTTTGCAAGCTCTCTTCCGACCTTAATAATCGCCTCATCGGGATATAACTCATACTCATAACCCCAGTGCAGAAACAAAATTTTAATATCCACACTATCTTCTCTCATCTTTTTAAGGATTTTATATTTTGAGGATAGCTCAATTTTGTCCTTTTGCAGGGGGGCAATACCATATATCTGATTTATTCTGGTATCTCCTTTTCGCAAAAGATCCGGGTCATTTAGCCCCCAGGTTGCAGCATAGAAACCTACTCTCACTCCATTTTTCTCAATTAACAGATACTCCCTTTCGTCTGGGGTGTAAGTTGTACTTGCTCCGGTTGCCAAAATTCCCTCTTTTTCAAGAAAATGCAAAGTCCTCTCCAGGCCTTGGTGCCCTTTGTCGAGTGTATGGTTGTTTGCAATTGAGAGGGCTGTAAAGATGTTGCCCCCTTGCTCTCTTCTGAAAGATCTTAGAAGATCGGGTTTGGAGTTGTAGTTTGTGTAGTCCGGCATTAGCGCAGGAACTGCTAAAAGGGTGTCTATAGGTGTCTCAAGGTTTCCAAAAACCATATCCGATTCCGACAAATATCTTCTTACACTATCGTCCAGAAAAGAGCTCCACCCGTTTCGAATCCACATAATATCCCCCACAAATGAGAGCGACACAGTCTTGTGATCTTTAAGGTCAACCTCTTTAAACAAGCGGTTGAACTGCGACTGTTTTGCAAAAAACAGCTTAATTGAGTCGGCTGCATTCCAGCTTTTGAAGTAGTATTTTTTAAAATATTTTATCCCGGATGGGGCAGCCTCATAAAAGCTCAGACCCTCTGCCCTAAAATTTCTGAAATCAATCTCATCTTCATCTGAACTGTCCCAAACAACTGCATAAACGGCAAAAATCATTAACAGAAGAGTAATTGCTGCCAAAACAAAAACCTTTATCCACAATCTTTGCTTTCGGTAAATTCTCAACATATTAAATCTTTTCTCAGTGGAACAAAATTAATCTTTTGTATGGTATTTTACAGTTTTAAGTTCGTTCCAGGCACCTCGTGTGAAGTCGGGAATTTTTACAGGCATCCCCTGGTTTGCAACTGAGACCTGAGACAACTCAATCACAGAAGACCACTCTGCTGCGTCATACACATCCATATCCAGTGGTAATCCGTTGTGAAGACAGTATATAAGCCTGTAATCCATAATAAAATCCATTCCTCCGTGACCTCCTACCCTCTTGGCAAGCTCCCCCACCTCTGTAACAATTGGGTGCTCATACTCTTTGAGAAGTTTGTTCATATCATCATCGGAGAGATAGTTGTGAGCATTCGGTTCAAGAGCAATGCCCCTGCGTGGCCATTTCTGAGCAAAGCCTTTTGTCCCGCTCAACATATGAATACGACTATAGGGCCTTGGGCTTGTAATATCGTGCTGGATTGTAATTGTCTTCCCTTTTGCAGTTTTAATAATTGTGGTGTTGTTATCACCCTTTTTGTAAGCCCTCTTTGCATAGTCTGACTCTTTGCCAAACTTATCCTTTGCATACTCCGTGAGCCCAAACTGGTTCGTAGAGACAGAGACAAGATACTCCATTCTGTCTCCCCTGTGGATATTGAGCGCGTGAGCTACAGGGCCAAGACCGTGCATTGGGTAGAGTGCTCCATCTTTTTTCTCGTTATGTTTTAATCTCCACATATCCCAATAGCCCTTCTCTTCATCAAATAAAAGAAATCTAAGGTCGTGAATATATGCCCCCTCTGCGTGTACAATCTCGCCAAAAAGCCCCTTTTGAGCCATATTAAGTGTAGCCATCTCAAAAAAGTCGTAGTTGCAGTTCTCCAGCATCATCATATGGCGACGGGTTCTCTCTGCGGTATTTACAAGTTGCCAGCACTCTTCGATAGTTAAAGCTGCAGGAATTTCGGTGGCCACGTGTTTGCCCTGCTCCATTGCATATACAGCAACAGGAGCGTGCAGATCCCAATGTGCACATATATAGATAAGATCTACATCATCTCTTTTGCAGATCTCTTTCCAGCTTTCGGCCTCTGTATAGCCGTCGGCAGTAGGTCGTCCAAGACTGTCAAGTGCTTTTTGTGCCAAATCTACATTTTTCGGAACAACATCTGCAAGTGCTACAATTCGTGCCTCCTTAATATGACTAAAACGGTGAACAGCTCCCTGCCCCCTCATTCCCAAACCGATTATTGCGATTCTCACCTCTTCCAGAGGCTCTGCTCTTAGCTCTAAAACGTGAGTTTGACCTGCAGGGCGTGGCTTTGTTGGAAACACCTCTACAGCTGTAAAGAGCTTCTCCGCTTTTTTTGATTTTCCAAAATTACAGGAGTAGAGCGAAAGAGTTGCAACTCCTAATGCAAACAGAATAGTTAACGAGAGTAATTTTTTCATAAAATTTGATTTTGGCTCCTTGCTATTAATTCAATAGAAAAATTTTTTGATACATAAGCAAAAATAATAAATTAATCATACTTCTATGTTAATTATCTTAAATCAAATAAGAAACGCCCGCACTTGATTACTGTACGGGCGTCGCCAACTTAACCTAAAAAGAAACAAACTTAACTTAACCTAGAATTTTGATTTTTAACACTTTGCTGTATCAGCTTCTCTTCTAAGCAATTAACATCTTTTATGTAATACTTTAGAAATTTATTTTACTTAATCAAACAACTCAATCAGTTTTTGCTCGATTTCTCCTTTTTTATTTGGCTCATAACCTATCTCTTTAATTAGGATTTTACCTTCGGGACTTATTAGAAAGGATGTAGGGAAAGCTGTCACTGCAAATTCAGACATTATATTTTTATTATCCCAAACTTGTGGCCAGGGGTTCTTAATTGTTCCCAGAATTTTGAGCCAAGGATCTATTTTAGCATCTGTTGAAATTCCGAGTATTTCAAAATTTTTGTCTTTATATTTTGCATAAATCTCTTGCATATGAGGAAATGCTTGTTTGCAGGGACTGCACCAGCTAGCCCAAAAATCTATCCATAGATACTTACCTTTAAATTGATCAAAGGAGACAGGTTTCCCATTCTGATCATTCAACACGAAGTTTTTTACAGATTTTCCTAAGGTGGAATGCTTAACGCCTCTTATATAAGCCGCTAGCATTTCTCCTTCTGGTGACTGCTTCATATTTAAAGGTAAAATGCCTATGAGATTTTCAAGCTGCTCAACGTTTAAAGATGTTTTACCCGCCCCACTAAGAACATAAATGCCCACAAATGAATCTTTATTCTGCTTAACAAAGTCAATAATCATAGAGTCCATATAAAAATCTGACAATGAATCTCTGGTAGTTATTAATTTTTTGAATAGAGGATCATTTTCACCTGGCATCTGTCTGCCAAACATTTTTGTTAACTCTCCTCGTATTATTTGGTAAATATCCTCTTGCTTTTTTAAAAATTCATTGTACAAAACAGTAGTTGGAGGTCCCTTTACAGTGGCATAAAAAAATCCTTTTTCAATATTCAAACTAATGTTAACCTGCCCCGGATCACAAATAAACAGAGGGAATGGTCTGTACAACCTACCATTTTTTATTTCGTATTGCGTATATAATGATAGCGATGTAGTTCCGGTAAACGTAAGAGTTATATTGAATTGTCCATTTAATATTTCAGCAGAATCTTTCTGATTTCCTTTGATCATATAATAGATGTTGTTATAACTCTTTGTATCGCCATCTACTTTACCAACAATTGTTACCGTTTTAGTCTCCTGCGCCATACCAGCAAATCCAATAAAAATTAAAATAGCCAGAATCGATAGTTTTTTCATAAAATTAATAATAAGATAAATGTTTATATGCTTACGGAACTAAAACTCCACAATTTCTTCCAGGGCAATTTGACAGAACCCATCTGATTCTATATACCTGATCCACAGTAAAGGTATTCCTCAGGGATGGGTATCTTATGTCATCCATAGCATTATTTGCCATAAACTTTTCTCCATTAATTCCTGTCTTTATCAAGGTTGTCCAACTATTTTTCTTTGCGTCTGAATTATTGTATATACGTGTGTCAGTGCAATAATCGTTGTAGGTAGTGTTACCTTGTGTTGCCATAACAGAAAAAAACACTCCTACTTGTGGGGATATACTTACCCTTCGGTTTGATCCCGGGAAGAAAAGCGTATTTGGGACTATACATCCTACTGTTTCCCAATATTTTGGGATAACAAATGGACTCGTAACAACCCCATTTGTGGCACTAGGCAATGCTGGATTTGTAGCCGGTGCGACTGCTCCTATATTTGCAGTAGCTACAGATCGCGTAATTCCAGGAAGATAAGTTTTCCCAGGAGGTACAAACTGGTAAAAAGGCCTGTAAGAATACATTGAGTTGTTAGCACCGCTTGGTATAACATATATGTTAAGATACTTCTGTGGATCCCATATTAAGGTGGAAGCATTTTTATTTACATATATTTGAAAATCTGGGACACTATAAAATCCCGCAGCTTGATTTTGCTTAATAGAATTATCATAAACGATATTATCCAAACCAGGTACAACTAATACCTTTCCGGACGGATCTGTAGTTGCTAGTCTGAATTCAACATTTGCAGATCCACCATTGGAGTCATATCCAAGTCTATTATTAAAAACATCATTCAGGTCTTTAATTGCAATTTCAAGTTGCTTAATTGTAACTGGCTGATAAACGTAAGGGTCGTAGAATTTATCCGTTTTACTTTGATCAAAATTGTGAAATATCACATCTATTGTCATTTTTGGATATTCATCTGGTTTTGTCCTCAAAGTAACCATTTTGGTTGCAGATTTTGTATTTCCGACTTGTGCATAGAAACTCACGGTACCGGGAGCTGGATTATTTGTCGAATATGTGAGTCCAACCTGATTCCCACTGTCATCAAATATTTTTAGTGATCCAGATGGTAATTCATTATAATCAACAAAAACCATTGAATCTTTAATAGTGCCATTTTTGGTAGTTATCTGAAGTTTCCTGAATGTTTCTATTACAAAGTCAAGCCTCGCCCTACCATCGGCAATTAATTTTGTTGAGCCTGTTGAAAAATATATTGAGTCAACAGTATCCGGTTTAAACAGGGAATATGTGAATGCATCTTTCTGACAGCTAGCTAAAGATATAGCCAGAAAAATAGTTGCTATAGTAAATATTTTTTTCATCATAAAAATTATTATAAATATTAATTAGAAGACAATTGGAAGCCAGCCTGGATTATCTGTTAAATCTGGATTAATTGCCAGTTCTGTAAGTGGAATTGGTAAGGCGTATCTAAAACTATTTGGAGGGACTACCAATGAATATAATTTTTGAAAGAAGACAAATTCTCTTGAAATTGTTACATCACCATATCGTTTTAGAGCAATCCACCGTGAATCTTTAAGACAGAAGAACTCTTTTCTGCGTTCATTTTTAATTTCATTTAACAGTTGTGTACCTGATAATCCGACTGCCGTACCTGCATTACGAAAAGATTTAAATCTATTCAGTACAGCTATACTCTCATTTGTTTCGTTCATGCGATAATGAGCCTCCGCAAGTATAAGAAATGCCTCTTCCGGCTGAAATTCAAGAAATTGACCACGTTTCCAAGCGGGCGAAGTTCCATCCGGCCAAATTGGATTAATTGTACCAATTCCGTCTACTACCTTAAAATAAGCACTATAGCGAATATCAGAATTAGAATAAAGATTAAACAACTCTGTATCAATTTTTATATTGGTAGGGCTATAGTTCATATATACTGCTCCAAAAAGTCCTGCAACACCTGCTTGCATAGATGGGCTATTCATATAAGCGGGATATCCTTGTAATTTACCTTGAATTGCTTTATATATATCATCCACTGTTTTAGGAATAAATGCATCAGTATTTTTTGTTGCCTCCAAAGCATATTTTTTTGCATTTTTATAATCGTCATTTTCTTTAGCTGCAGATTCAGCCTTAAACCAGTAAACCTGTGCAAGAAGATTATTAATATAACGAGTGTTATACCAAATATTGAATCCTTCTTTTGGAGGAGTGATAGCAATTAATTTCAATGCCTCTTCAAGATCATTAATGATTATTTGATAAACCTCCTTTTGAGATTTTCTTGGATTTGTAAAATTTTCAATCCCGGCTTTTAGATAAACTGGAATTCCCTCTTTTGCATCATTGTAAGGAGCAAAATATTCCAATAATTTAAAAATATGAAAAGCGCGGTGAATAAGCAACTCTCCTTTCAGCTGATTTCGTAATGTTTGATTATCCTCATTGATAGCATCTATCTGTGAAATCAATACATTCGTAAATCCCACACAGCTGTAATAGCTATTCCATATTGTTGTAGGAGTTGTGAAATCATTAAAAAGTAGCAGGTTGGCATAATAAGACTCCGGCTTAGTAGGTTGGGGAGCTATATATGAAGATACCAAAGCTTCAGCAAAATCAATATCGTCTGAATAGGCATTGAACATACTAATCTGGTCTGCAGTATAAGTGACAGCTGGTCCTGGCATCGAATTAATCGTAGAAGATGCAACTAATGCAAATTTCTCCAAATAGCCTCCCAAGACTCGTTTTGCATCAGTTAATGAGATTACTGCTCGCACATTTTTTGGGGGTAAGTTTAAGTAGTCCTTACAACCCACCAACAGTATTACTATCAGGCATATAGTAAATAACAGGCTTGATTTTTTCATTGTGTTCATAATTTAAAATCCTATAGAAAATGATAATGTATATTGTCTTGTGATAGGATAACCAAATGGGGTTCTGGTTTCCGGATCAGTTCCCATATAGTTAGTTACGGTAAACAGATTATTAGCCATAAAGGCTATCCTTAGTTCTTGTAAATTTATTGCATCTAATAATTGTTTTCTTGCTCTCCAGCTAAGTGTCATAGAGCTACACTTTAAATATGAGCCTTCACTTAAATCTGTATCAATCAAAAATCTGGAATAGTTAGAAACACTATTGCTGAATATCGGAATATTAGTTATATCTCCGGGTTGACGCCATCGATACGCAGCCTGTATTAACCGATTTGTTCTGCTTGCAGTAATATCATCAGTTTGGCCAGATGGTCCGTTTAGTCTGTCCTGGAAACCAATAATTTTTTGCCCGGTTGCATAAACAAACTGGGTTTGTAATTCAAAGTTTTTATATACCGCCCGAAGATTAAATCCACCATAAAGTTTTGGGTTTAATTGTCCAAGATGATATGTGCTGTAGTTTGCTAAAAGATTTGATGCTGTCATACCATCTAGGTCAATCAACTCATCTGCATATTTATAAGTCAAAACACCGTTAATAGTCTCGGAGGTTGTGCGTTGTGCCCAAACCATAGCGTGACCATTATTTTGATTAATACTATCGAACTTGTACCCGAACCAACTGTTTACAGGATAACCTTGAACATTGGAAGGGTAATTATAAGAATAATTAGGAACCACTGTTTTGTAAGATTTTACTAACATATTTTTAACCGAAGTGATATTTCCACCCACTTCTAATGAAAAATCTCTAGTTTTAAAAGCCACGATTCTTGTAGTTAGCTCAAAGCCCTTATTAGTTAAATTACCTATGTTTACTGAAACAGATGTACGTCCAAGAGATGCCGGTATAGCAGCTTGGTCAAGAAGATCTTTAACGTTTTCGTCATAGTACTGACCATCAAAATTAATTCTTCCATTAAAAAGAGAGAATTCTAAACCAATAGTTTTTTCTCCTTTGCGTTCCCATTTCAACGCCGGATTTCCATATGTAATTGACCCTGCAATAGCCACTCCATCATAATTCCTAACAGATAAATTGAACGAATTGAAAGGATAGGCCGTACGATTTATGCTTCCTCTATAACCATACCCAGCTGATACAACTAATCTGTTGATAATACGTCTAAAAGGTTTTAAAAACTTCTCATTTTGCGCGTTCCATCTTACCCCGGCCGACCAAAGAGGAGTAAATTGATTATTAGAACCTATGATATCTACGCCATCAAAACGCCAGTTACCATTTAACACATACTTGTTATCATAGGAATATATCAATGAACCTATGAATGATGCACCACGATTTTTGCCAACATTTGAAGATCCAAATCTAGATAGAAATAGTGTATTATACTTTGAAGAAATCATGTCGCCAGTTGTGGTCGAGTTTATATCAGCCCACGTTGGATAACCAACAATACGATATTCCGGAGTGTAAATTGGAAACATAGAGCTAAACCAATTACTTGACCTACCAGTAATTTCGCTAGCTAATAGTGTCTGAACAAAATGTTTTTTTACAGTCTTGGTGAACTCTAGGGTGCTGCGAAAGGTATATGCTTGCGCTCTTGACATATCTTCACTTAATTGTCCCAGATTGAATTCTGGAAGTACTGGTCTGTTACCGTGATACCAATTAGTTGCATACGATTTGTAAGTTCCGGGATAAACTTCACTCATATTATGGGTGGATGTATAATCCATTGCAGCAGAACTTGTGAATTTAAACATTTTAAGGAACTTATATTCCACATCAATTAGTCCTCTAACATTACAATATAATGTCGTTGTCATATTTTCTTTTAGTTCTCTAATGATGTTTAGAGTTTTATAACTAAGATCCGAGCTAGTTCCAACATCATTGGTAAGATTAAGAAAAGACATATCATAAGCATAACTACCATCTTCGTTGTATGGCTTTTCATATGTGTTAGCAAATGCAGCATATTTAAACGGATCTATATTGGGTGTAGGTTTTTCCGTTTTCTTTAGAGTTGAATAGAGGTTGAATCTGACCAACAAATCTGGGCGGACATAATTTGATAATTTTAGATTCAATCCTCCTGTAGAATAATCATTTCCCATTAGTGTTCCTTCTTGATATTGGTAGTTAGCAGAGGCATAGTACTGCATTTTGGTACTACCTCCACTTAAAGTAAGATTGTGTGAATGTGATAGGCCTGTATTATATATTTCATCCATCCAGTCTGTGTTTATTGCAGCCAGTTCTGAAATTTTAGCTTCTGCAGCCTCTTTTGAGATAACCCCATTATCTGCCCGATTCAATAGTTGTACTACCTGCCCTCCGTAAATTGGACGATAATCTCTATAAATTCCACGTTCAAAAGCAATTTTCTGCTCACTATTCATAAATGCGAATTTATTTCTCGGTTGTTCATTAAGTCCAAACTTCCCGCTATATTTTATATAATCTTTACCGATGGAACCTTTTTTAGTTGTAATTACAACAACCCCATTGGCTGCCTGTGAACCATAAATTGCTGCAGCAGTAGCATCTTTTAGAATAGTAATACTTTCAATATCCTCTGGAGGAATGTTACCAATTCCATTATCAACAACCTCACTAACTGATCCAGAGACATTTCCTGATTGTAACGGCATTCCATCAAGTATATACAAAGGCTGGGTATTACCAGACATTGTATTAATACCCCTAATCTGTATTTCAGCGACCTCGCCAGGGCTACCAGAGTTACTTCTTATATAAACCCCTGATAACTTCCCTGTCAATACTTTATCTATAGTAGTAACTGATGCCGATTCAAACTCTTCAGATTTAACCAAAGATACTGCTCCTACCATCTGCTCTCTGCTACGATTTTGGAAACCAGTAACTACAACATCCGACAGAGTAAAAGCATCTTGCTGCATAATGACATTTATCTGGGTTCTGTTGCTTATAGAAATTTCTTGATTCAGCATTCCTATATAAGAAAAAACAATATTTTTAACTGTGTCTGCTGCCTCAACTGTAAAAAATCCTTTTTCGTCGGTCACCGCAATTTTCCCATTTTCTTTCAGTTTAACAGTAACTCCTATAAGGGGAATTCCTTCCTGATCTTTTACAATTCCGGTAATCTTACGATCTTGTTTTGGTGACAGTACTACTAGAGTTTGATCTACAAGGCTGTAATTTATCTTTGTACTTTTTAATAGGGTAGTTAAAGCAGTTTCAATTGAACCTTCGCTTATATCAATTGAAGCAAGAACGTTAAGGTCAATAAGATCGGTGCGATAAAGAAACTTATAATCAGTTGTGTTTTCTATTTCAGCTAATACATCTTTGAGTGGTTTGTTCTTAAAAGACGCATTAATCTTACTCTGAAAAATAGCAGATGCTGAATTACTGAATAGAGTAAAAATAAAAAGCACTAAAATAAGTTTCATAACTCTTATCGGTTGCTTGACTAGGATGCAATAAACCCACATAATGAGAGATGATTGGTTTTTTTTCATAATTTAAATTTGATTTGTCATTACATTAATAAATTTATCTAGTTATTTAAGGTATATATCGCGGAAAACTATTTTGTATTCATATGATTTCGCAGATGAAATTTTTAAAGCCTCCATTGCCTGGTTAATGGTCTCTCTCTCGAAAATTCCCGTAAATCGGTATTTTTTTATTTTTTCGTTAGTGAAATGAATTTTTACATCGTACCATCTTTCAAGCTTTACCGCGAGAGTTTCAAATGACTCTTCTTTAAATATTAGCTTACCATCTTTCCAAAGAACCTCATCATTTGATTCATCTGTTTGTATCAAAGGAGTATGTGTTCTTGCTTTTTTTATCTTGTTTGAATTTGGAAGAGATAATGTCTCCCTATTAGTGATCTCAGAATCGTGATTTACTGCAGTTATTGTAGAATCTAATATAGTCTTGGTATAGGTAAACTTTGATTGGGGGTTAAGAAAAAGCTCTTTTTTTCCCAGCTCATTTGATTCTCCAGACAGAGATGTGATGCTTAATTTACCTTCAACCAAAGTAGTCTCTATGACACGTTCATCTAAATAAGCTTTAACGTTAAACGATGTACCATATACTTTAAGCTTCAACTCCGAAGCGTATACGAGAAAAGGTATCTTCGGATTTTTTTCAACTTCAAAGAAAGCCTCTCCTTCAATTGTCACTTCACGACTAGTCTGATTAAAATCTGCCGCATATTTAATAGATGTTTCTGAATTTAGCCACACTTTGGTTTTATCTGGTAATATTACCCTGGTGCGTTGCCCTCGTGGAGAATATATGTATGTAAAACTTTCAGGAGAAGGGTTATCTCTATTCATTAAACTCCTGAAAAAATTACCGCCCTGAATACCAATAAAAAGTATGATTATTGCTGCTGCAGATGAATAAAATATCCTTTTAGATATAAATAGTTTTGATTTTCCACGTTTGATGAATGGTAAAAAATTATCCCAATCAGCATCAGGATCGTTCCATCTGTCAGATAAAATAACTTTTTGCAATTCCCGGTCTTCTAAAATCTCATCGTATATTGTTTGATGTAACAAAGACTCTTTCCGCCACTGCTGTAGTTCGTATTGCTCTGATTCTGATATAGTTTTACTTATGTGCTTTTTAAAAAGCTCCCAACAAATTTCCTGTTTCATAAAATTATTCACTCTGGTTAATATTATGGCACATAAATAACCATTTACCACTAAAGAGTGGATTTTTGGTTAAAGATTAATGCAAAAGATACCTGGTGATAATTGTATGTGAGAAATATTACAGCGAGAAAAATATTCTCAGAATATATGGCTTCAAATGAGTACGAAGTTTCTTCAATGCGATTGACATTTGATTCTCAACTGTGTTTACCGAAATACTAAGAATTCTAGCAATCTCTTTATAACTTAAATCTTGGTCCCGACTTAATCGGAAAATTTGTTGGCATCGATCGGGTAGCGTTTTTATAGCTTCTTCAACAATATGGTTTAGTTCTTTAATTTCGAGAACTTGGTCGGAACTAGCTTCAAAAACGTTCTCTTGGTAAATATTTTCTTGAATAATGTGAGTGTGACTTTTTAAATCACGTATATGATTGATTGCTTTATATCTGCCCGCCGAAAATATATATGCTTGAAGAGATTTGCTGATTGTAATATCTTCCCTGTTTTCCCAAATATATAGAAACACATCCTGAGCAATATTGTCTACTATTGATTGATTCTTAAATAGCATTAATAAATATTGACATAACCGACCATAATGCATCTTGAAGATAACTTCAAATGCACCCATATCACCTTCATTCAGCTTTTTTATTAAATATCTCTCTTCAAGAGTCATTATTTTTTTATAAAAATTGCGATTTAAAAGCAAATAACGCTATTTTTTGTAAATATATAAGATATGATAATCCATTTTAAAAATAATTAATTATAAAGCACGAAAATACAAGATATTATAATACTCGCTATTGATTCAGAAACATCAAATTTAAGAATTCTATTTAGTAGTTCATAAATAGAAAAAGGGCAACTAAAATCTCTTTTAGTTACCCTTTTTGTGGAGAATGTCGGAGTCGAACCGACGACCCCTTGCTTGCAAAGCAAGTGCTCTAGCCAACTGAGCTAATCCCCCATTATGTCAATTTTTTAGTAGTCCCGAGCGGAGTTGAACCGCTGACCCCTACATTATCAGTGTAGTGCTCTAACCAACTGAGCTACGGGACTATATAAATACTAAGATAGCATTAAGAGTAACAGAAGAGGATAACTCCTCAGGTCATTTAAGCTCCAAAAAGGAGGTGTTCCAGCCACACCTTCCGGTACGGCTACCTTGTTACGACTTAGCCCCAGTTACTAGTTTTGCCCTAGGTCGCTCCTTGCGGTCACGAACTTCAGGCACCCCCAGCTTCCATGGCTTGACGGGCGGTGTGTACAAGGCCCGGGAACGTATTCACCGCGCCATGGCTGATGCGCGATTACTAGCGAATCCAACTTCACGGAGTCGAGTTGCAGACTCCGATCCGAACTGAGATAGGTTTTTGAGATTAGCATTCCATCGCTGGATAGCGGCCCTCTGTACCTACCATTGTAACACGTGTGTCGCCCCGGACGTAAGGGCCGTGCTGATTTGACGTCATCCCCCCCTTCCTCACACCTTACGGTGGCAGTCTCGCTAGAGTCCCCAACTTTACTTGATGGTAACTAACGACAAGGGTTGCGCTCGTTATGGCACTTAAGCCGACACCTCACGGCACGAGCTGACGACAACCATGCAGCACCTCGATACAGACTATTGCTAGCTATGATATCTCTACCATATTCCTGCACCGTTCGAGCCCGGGTAAGGTTCCTCGCGTATCATCGAATTAAACCACATGTTCCTCCGCTTGTGCGGGCCCCCGTCAATTCCTTTGAGTTTCAACCTTGCGGTCGTACTCCCCAGGTGGATAACTTATCGCTTTCGCTTGGCCACCGACTGTGTATCGCCGACAGCTAGTTATCATCGTTTACAGTGTGGACTACCAGGGTATCTAATCCTGTTTGATCCCCACACTTTCGTGCCTCAGCGTCAATAATGGCTTTGTGAGCTGCCTTCGCAATCGATATTCTGTGTAATCTCTAAGCATTTCACCGCTACACTACACATTCCACTCACAGCAACCATATTCCAGCGATACAGTATCAACGGCATTTTTCCAGTTGAGCTGAAAACTTTCACCGCTGACTTATATCACCGCCTACGCACCCTTTAAACCCAATAAATCCGGATAACGCTTGCACCCTCCGTATTACCGCGGCTGCTGGCACGGAGTTAGCCGGTGCTTATTCGTATGGTACTCTCATCGGCCTTCACGAAGACCTTATTGCTCCCATACAAAAGCAGTTTACAATCCATAGGACCTTCATCCTGCACGCGGCATGGCTGGATCAGATTTCCATCCATTGTCCAATATTCCTCACTGCTGCCTCCCGTAGGAGTCTGGACCGTGTCTCAGTTCCAGTGTGGGGGACCTTCCTCTCAGAACCCCTAGACATCATAGTCATGGTAAGCCGTTACCTTACCATCTAACTAATGTCACGCGAGCCAATCCGTATCCACCAAAGCTTTAAATCTTAAAAGATGCCTTAAAAGATTACTATGGGGTATTAGACCAAGTTTCCCTGGATTATCCCCCTGATACGGGCATGTTGCTCACGCGTTACGCACCCTTGCGCCGGTCGCCACCAAGTATTGCTACCCGTGCTGCCCCTCGACTTGCATGTGTTAAGCCTGCCGCTAGCGTTCATCCTGAGCCAGGATCAAACTCTTCATTGTAAAAATTTTAAAATGTTTGTCTCTCCTGACCTGAATTAACTTTTTTATTAAGTATTGACGAAGTTTTATTTTTTACAAAAACCTCTACCTTGTTACTCTTATTTCTATGCTATCAAAGAACTTTCTATTCAGCGTTTCTTTTTCGAAACGGGCTGCAAAGATATGTGACTTTTTTTAATGAAACAAAATAATTCAACAATAATTTTTAAAAATTTTTGTCTCAATAGTTATTTATTTGATTACCAAAGTTATAACTTTTTATGGTAATTAGTTGTGACAATCCTCTATTTTAACTTAATTTTGTGCTATGAACATTTATCTTGAGATATTTACCTCATTCGCCAAAATCGGTGCTTTTACCATCGGAGGGGGGTATGCTATGATTCCTCTCATTCAAAAGGAGGTTGTGGAAAGAAAGGGGTGGCTCACAAAGGATGAGTTCATAGATTACCTTGCAATATCTCAAAGTGCACCCGGAATTCTGGCAATAAATATCTCCATTTTTGTTGGGGAGAAGCTTAAAGGGATTAAAGGTAGTGTGATTGCCTCGCTTGGAAGTGCTCTGCCCTCTTTTGTGATGATACTTGTGATAGCCATATTCTTTCAAAACTACAAGGATAACGAGACGGTAATTAAAATCTTCACCGGTATTCGTCCTGCTGTTGTAGCTCTTATAGCTGTACCATTTCTTACCCTCTCAAAATCGGCCTCTCTTAACAGATATACTGCAATTATCCCTGTCATCGCAATAGTGCTCATCGCTTTTATGGGGGTATCTCCAATCTGGCTAATACTCTCGGGCGCCATACTGGGTTTGTTTTACCACTTTATATCTGCAAAACGATGATTTACCTGCAACTGTTCATAACATTCTTTAAAATCGGGCTCTTTACCTTTGGAGGGGGATATGCTATGATTTCGCTTATTCAGAATGAAGTTGTTGTAAATCACAAATGGATAGATCCGGCCACCTTTACCGATATCATTGCCCTTTCACAGATGACACCCGGCCCGATAGGAATAAACAGTGCCACCTATGTGGGCTATACTGTAAGTGGGAGTGTCTGGGGATCTGCACTGGCCACCTTTGCGGTTTGCCTCCCCTCTTTTATCATAATTTTGCTCATAGCTCTCCTCTATAAACAGTTCAAAAGCAACCGCTGGTTTGAGGCAGCGCTCAAGGGAGTTAAACCGGTCATTCTGGGGCTCATTGCATCTGCTGCAATTCTGCTGGTAACCCCGGACAACTTTATTGACTGGAAGAGCTGGGCGATCTTTGCGGGTGCCTTTGTATTTTCTTTTTGGGGTAAACAGAATCCGATCAAAATTATACTGGCTTCGGGACTTCTCGGATATTTACTGTATTAAAATATTAGTATGAAAAAATTAACCATCTTCCTGATTTTTATTTTATTAGCACCTATTAATAACAACCTTAATGCTCAGGGTAAATACTCAACGCTATACTACCAGCGGGCAACACTTTTCGAGGAGCTGCCGGTAGATAAAAACGATATTATATTCCTGGGAAACAGCATAACCCACTTTGGTGAGTGGCACGAGATATTTAACAACCCAAATATTAAGAATCGCGGTATAAGCGGAGATATTGCCGAGGGGGTTTTTGACAGGCTAGAACCTATATTGAAGGGGGAACCAAGCAAGATTTTCCTCCTTATCGGGATAAATGATGTAGCCCAGAACAAGGATGCCGACTCTATTCTAAGGGCAATTACCAGGATTGTAGTCAAAGTCGCTATGGATTCTCCCCGCACTAAACTCTATATTCAAAGTTTACTCCCTGTTAATGATACCTTCGGTAAATTTCCCGGAGCAACTACCAGGGGCAATGTTGTTATTGAAATCAACAAAAAGCTTCAAAAGCTTTGTGCAGATAGGTATCTTACCTATATTGATGTCTACTCGGCTCTTAAATATGGAGAGGAGCCCGGGGCAACCAACAGTGAAGCCCTAAAACCGGAGTATACAAATGATGGGCTTCACCTGCTGGGAAAGGGCTATCTCAAATGGGCAGAGGTGATAAAGCCATATTTGGAAGAGAGATAATTAGAAAAATCAGGAGTTCATAATGCGGTTCTGATGGTTAATGGATTCCTGGTGTACTGCTTTAAACATCTGGCTTATAAACTCTTCGCTTAGCCCCTTTGACTCCCCTTTTCTTACCGCTTTGGTAATTATCTCCTCCCACCTGGAGCTCTGGAGGATGGTTATGTTATTCTCCTTCTTATATTTTCCTATTGTCTCTGCAACATACATCCTCTGTTCCAAAAGCTCGAGAAGCTGGTCGTCAAACAGGTCTATCTGTGATCTTAGCTCTCCCAGCACATCCAGAAATGCCGTGTTATTTGACTCCTGTTCGCGAAGCACCAATTTATCCAGCAGTTCCAGTAGTTGTGCCGGAGTAACCTGCTGCTCTTTATCGCTCAGGGCTACCTCCGGGTTGTTATGCGACTCTATCATAAGCCCGTCATAATTTAGGTCCATAGCCTTCTGGGAGATCTCAAGCAGATATTTTCTTGCACCTGCAATATGGCTTGGGTCACATATGAGCGGTATATCCGGAATTGCCCGTCTCAGCTCTATGGGCAGCAGCCACTTGGGCTGATTCCTATAGGCAGTATGCTCGTATGTAGATATCCCTCTGTGTATTGCCCCAATTTGAGTTATTCCTGCCCTGGCAATCCTCTCAATGGCTCCTATCCACAAATTTAGCTCCGGATTAACCGGATTCTTAACCAGAACAGTAACCTCAACGCCGCTCAATGCATCTGCAATCTCCTGCATCGCAAAAGGGTTTGCAGATGTTCTTGCCCCTATCCACAGCACATCTACACCAAATTTGAGGGCATCATTTACGTGGCCCGAATTGGCAACCTCGGTAGCCGTGGGGAGCCCTGTCTCCCGTTTTACATCTCTAAGCCATTTTAACCCCTCTCTGCCCACACCCTCAAATGCATTTGGACGGGTTCTCGGTTTCCAGATACCTGCACGGAAGATATCCACTCTGTTTAAATTGGCAAGCTGCCGCGCTGTCTCCATTACCTGCTCTTCGCTCTCTGCACTGCAGGGGCCGCAGATGGTGAGCGGACGCCCCTTGTAGAGCGGCCACTGATGAATCTGCTTAATCTTTAGTCTCTCTTTCATTTAGTTTAGTTTTTCTATCTGTTTAATATTTTTTTAATCTCATTAGCCTCGTCTATCAACCCTTTGAGTGCATCTGCATTCCCCTCATTAATATACTTTTTAAAGAGTTTCATCTTCTCCAGATATGAGTCTAGCACCTCTGTTATATATTCGGAATTTTGCAGGAATATCGATACCCAGGTATTAGAGTTACTTTTAGCCAGCCTTACCGTGGACTCAAATCCGCTGGCTGCAAGGGTGAGGATACTCTCTTCGCTTTTCTCCTTCTCTAGTACGCTCAATGCCAGAGAGAAAGATGTTATGTGTGAGATGTGTGACACATAGGCTACGTGCAAATCGTGACTTGACGAGTCCATATAGGAGATGTTCATCCCCGTAGAGCTCAGTATAGATGTGATTCTCTCCAAAGCATCTCTGTCCGAAAGCTCTCTGTCACAAATTATCACATTCTTATTCCTGAACAACCCGCACAAAGCAGCATCTGGACCGGAGAACTCGGTACCGGCAATTGGGTGAAGTGCCACATAGCGCCCTCTGGCAGGGTGATTCACAACCCCTTTTGCAATAGCTAGTTTGGTTGAGCCCATATCTGCAACTATCTTATTGCTCCCCTCAATCATCGTGAGAATCTTTGGAAGAAGTGTTCTGATTATATCTACCGGAATAGCGAGAATTATGAGCTCCGAACGCTCAACTGCATCTTCCAGCGAAGCCCCCTCATCTGCAAGCCCCAGCTCTATTGCTCTTGAGAGGTGCTCCGGATTGGTATCCACAGCTATTACTCTGTCTGCCAAACCACCCTCTTTAAGATCAAGTGCAAACGAACCCCCTATCAAACCCGGGCCAACGATTGAAATATTCATATATATATATATTTATATTTTAGATGTTTATATTACATTTTTCACCTTATGAGATCTCCTTACTCTTTCGAGAGCGCTCTCGAGAATCTCCTCTGATGCACAGAGTGAGATTCTTATATACCTCTGGCCATTAGTTCCGAAGATGAACCCGGGAGTGATAAAAAGAGAGGCGTTATGAAGCAGGTACTCTGTGAGCTCCTGTGCGTTATGGTAATAGTGCGGAATCTCACCCCAGAGAAAGAGCCCGCACTGCCCTTTGTCGTAACGGCAGCCGAGCTGCTCCATAATCCTGCCTGCAATAATCGCCCTCTTGCCATAAACTCTGTTCAAAGATTCGTACCACTCATCTCCACTGCTAAGAGCATCTGCTGCTGCCAGTTGAAGCGGCTTGAACATTCCGGAGTCCATATTGCTTTTGATCTTTATAATATCCTTGATGTATGCACTATGCCCGGCAATCATACCTACTCTCCAGCCCGACATATTGTGTGACTTGCTAAGGGAGTTTAGCTCCAGTGCCACCTCTTTTGCGCCATCTATTGAGAGCAGGCTCAGGTGATCTTTATTAAGAATGAAGCTGTAGGGGTTGTCATTACAGAGCAGAATTGAGTGTCTGCGGGCAAATGCCACAAGCTCTTCAAATAGTTTTACTGTAGCTTTTTGCCCTGTAGGCATATGGGGATAGTTTATCCACATTATTTTAACCCTGCTCAGGTCGCTCTCTTCCAGCTCCTTAATATTAGGATACCACTCTCCCTCTTTTGTGAGTGAATAGTTTCTAACCACCCCGCCGGAGAGTTTCGTTGCAGATGAGTAGGTTGGATAACCCGGGTCGGGTACCAGAACCTCATCACCTGGATTGATAAAGGCCATACTTATATGCATAATACCCTCCTTGGAGCCCATCAAGGGCAGAATCTCTGAACCGGGGTCTAGCTCTACATTGAAATATCTTTTATACCACCCTGCAAATGCCTCTCTAAGTTCGCCAATCCCCTGGTAGCTTTGGTAAGCGTGATTTTTGGGATTAGAGGCACCCTTTGTAAGAGTGAAAACAGTATCTGCAGATGGGGGGAGGTCCGGACTCCCGATTCCCAGGTTGATAATATCTGCACCTGCTCTTCGCATCTGCTCAATCTCCCGTAATTTGTGGGAGAAGTAATACTCCTGAACCGCATCGGTTCTTGACGATGCTTTTATAAGGGGTAACGTTTGGGTGGTTGTCTTCATTTGGCCTGTATTTAAAAAAAAAGAGGCCCCGAAATTCGGGGCCTCCACATTATTAGTCTATGTTTTACATATTATACAATAACGCATCCGCCCCCTTTGCTATAAAAGAAGTAATAATAATAAAAGAAAGTTGCGTTGTGCGAAGTCATTGTGTTCAATCTTGTTTGGCTTACGTTTTGCAAATGTATTAAATATTACAAACATTGCAATTTTTTTTGTTAAAATTAAAAATGTCTGTATATTAACGCTCTAAAATATAGCAATATATGCAATCAAAAAACCCCTTTAGAATCATTAGCCTCTCTCTGGGAGTTATACTTTTTTCTCTATCCTCCTATTCCGGTTTTTCACAGGGCAGAGAGAACAAAATAGAAGAGATTGAAGAGTTGTGGCAAAGTGTAGTGAGAGCACAAGTAGCCAATCTGCCTGCAACTGCAATATCTCAGGCAAAAAAAGTATATGATTTAGCCAATGAGACCAATCATTACCAATATATGGTATTGTCTGCAGTTATTATTATTGAAAATACTAACAGGATAAACTGGAAGGAGAGAGTACCTATTATAAAGGAGTTTGTGAAAAAACCAGATGATTTCAAAGACCCTGTCGCTCGTGCAATCTATAGAAGCTATCTCCTGAAGCATCTTAACACCTATGAAAACGACTCCCTTTTCGACAACAGTGAGAGTGCGTCAGATAATAAACTAACATTTATTGAGAAGATTCTTCCGTTAATAGAAGAGCTAAAAAGAGAAGAGAGGAGCAATTGGGTCAAATTAGTTACCAGTCAATCTTTTATGAATGACTACAGCAATCCATCTATTTACGAATATGTTCTGGTAAATATTATAATGTCTATCCAGGAGAGAGATTATGTTGAATACTCCCAGTTTCTTTCAAAGAAACTGTTAAACATAAAAAAGTTCAATCAATATAATGGACTTAGAGACTCTCTTTTTAACGAACTATTGAGTTATCAAAAGAGTAACATAGATAATTACCTGATTTCAAAGATTCTCCAATACACTAGCACCTCTCCTTATGAAGGGAACAGACTGACAGATGAGATCCGTAAACAGGAGTATCAAATGGTGATTGAAAAACATAAGAGTTACAGGAATGTTACTCTCTTTGTTTATGAGTTGGCAAAAATAACAGAGAATAAACTATCTGCAGATAACAGAAGTGATGGAAGTATTGTATCTGATTCTCTCTCTATCAAATATAGAGAGCTTTACGATTATTGTGATTACTGGATAAAAAAACACCCAAAGGGTTTAGGTATCCCGGGGTTGGTTTCGGTTCAGAAGAGAATCCTCAGTAAATCTATCTTTACGATACACCCTAACCAACTATATCCGGGGAAGAGTTTTGACCTGAAAATTGCACATAGAAACATAAGCCGTGCAGAGATCTCTATCTACAAAGTTGGTAATCTCTCCTCCCCTCTTGCAGCAGCTAATTTCTTCCAGAGAGAAAACGAGATTGATTCAACTCTGAATGCTGATGCTACTCTGCTTTCAAAAGCGGGTCTTAATCTCAAAACCAACCGTTTTGCAGTTTTTAACACATACTACTACCCGTTGACAATTCCGGAAGAGGGTATCTATATTATAAAAGTTGACGGAGAAAATGGTAAACTGAGCTATATCTCACGGG
>Ga0351891_1041_pt1 | contig 52552 bp, 23 predicted proteins | sample TotcelFGM3001K13_FD_206768 | JGI IMG/M metagenome (GOLD analysis project Ga0351891, IMG submission 206768) | Enriched cells from coal bed in the Powder River Basin, Montana, United States - Total cells FGM rep3 HSBNCT.FGM.300.1.K13 ... | reverse complement strand
GGACACCAGTGATCTGCCGCCCGGCACGGTGGCGGGCAGCGATCCGGCTTTGGCTTTTGGCAATACCGGCATACCGGAGCCGGTCTATCCCGGAGATCACGATACGGTCCATGGCCGCCATTTGTACCGCAACGAGGGCAAGGACATCGACCTGTATCGGTTTGATGTTGCGCAGACGGGCGTGTTGTCGGCCGAGATGCTGGCTCAACGGTTAAGCGATGCCAGTCTGCTGGATGCGGTGATCTCGGTGTACCGCGAGGCGGACGGCCGCCGCGAACTGATCGGCCGCAATGACGATTACTTCAGCAACGACTCGTTTCTGGAATTAGCCGTCACTCCCGGCGTGTACTACATCGGCGTCTCGGCGGCCGGAAACGTCGATTACAATCCGGCGATCGCGGACTCGGGGTTTGGCGGTGTGTCCGAGGGACGTTACGACTTGCGGCTGACGTTTCGTCCCAGCGCCGGCAGCAGTCTGATCGACGTGGACAATTTCTTCAACAGCAGCGCCGCTGCGGGCTCGCGCGAAACGGCCTTGGATGGAAATGGGAACGGCGAGCCGGGCGGGGTATTCAATTTTTGGTTTCGAGTCTCTGCAACGCCGATCATCGTCGACAAGACCGCGGCGGCGGGCGGTTTTGGCACCCTGAGTTCGCCCTACAATAACATCGGCGTCGCGTTGCAGGCGGCCCGCAACGGCGATGTGGTGCGGATTGTCGGCAACGGCGGCGCCGACGGCAACTTGGGCACGGCGGAAGACGCCGTCCCCTACCAGATCGGCTTTAACCTGATGGGCCTGCCGCTGGCCGACGGCAGCACGATGAACGTCCCTCAGGGCGTCACAGTGATGATCGATCGCGGCGCGGTGATCAAGCTTCGCCGCGCCCGCATCGGGGTCGGCAGTTTTTCTCCCACCGTCGATCTCAGCGGCGGCGCCCTGCAGGTGCTCGGCACGCCGCGCCTGGTCGACAGTGCCGGGTTCCTGGTCAAAGATGCTGCCGGCAACGCGGTGTCCGGAAAAGTCACATTCACCTCGTACAGCGACGAGCGGCTGGGAGGCGACACCACGCCCGGGATTACGACTACCCCGGCGGCGGGCGACTGGGGCGGGCTGATGTTCCGCCGAGACCTGGATCAGACCGCCGGCCGTTTGGATCGGGAGAACGCCGGCATCTTCTTGAATTACGTCAATCAAGCGGACATCCGCTACGGCGGCGGCACCGTCGTGGTGGACCAGTTGCCGCAAACGGTCTCGCCGATCCACATGATCGATGCGCGGCCGACGACGACGTTCAACGCGATCACCTTCAGTGCGGACGCCGCGTTGTCGGCCAACCCGAACAGTTTCGAGGAAACCAATTTTCACGCCCCGCGATTCCAAACCGTTCCTTTCACGTCGGATTACACCCGCGTCGGACCGGTGATCTACGGCAACCGGATCGTCGACAACTCGATCAACGGTCTGTTCGTGCGCGTGACCACGCCGGCCGGCAGCCAGACGCACCGACTGACGGTCTCCGGCCGCTGGGACGACACCGACGTGGTCCACGTGCTGGCCGAGAATTTGCGGATTGCCGGGAATCCCGGCGGGCCCGTCCAGACGCTCGCGGCGCCGGATGTCCGGCTGGTTTCTTTGACGCGGCAAGCCAATGTGACGGAGGCCGGCGTGCCGGCCGGCATCCAGAGCTACAAGCTGACGTTCGTCGACGCCCAGGGGCGGGAGAGTCCGCCCTCGGATCCCACGGCCACGGTCCTGGTCCAAGTCACCGATGCTGAGACGGGCCGCACGCAAGACGTCCTGCTGCAAAACCTGCCCACCGCGCCGACGGGTTACGTCGGCCGCCGGCTGTATCGGTCGGACAAGTCAGAGTTCGTCCTGGTGGCGGAGTTGGATGCCGTCACCCGCAGCTATTTGGACACCGGCAGCGTGTTGGGCGGACTGCTGACAAGTTCTGCCTGGGCGCTGCAGGGCCGCCTGAGCGGCCGCTTGGCGATCGATCCCGGAACGATCGTCAAGCTGAATGGCGCCGGCATCGAGACCGGTTTTGGAGCGCAGCTGATCGCCGAGGGCCGGGCGGGTGCGGAAGTCGTGTTCACCGCCTTGCAGGATAGCCGCTACGGCACGGCGGGAACCTTTGTGACCAGCGATCGGGGCGACTTGGAACCGGGCAGTTGGACGGGTTTGTACGCCGGGCCTGCGAGCGGCGTCAGCGTGGATCATGCCCTGTTCGCCTACGGCGGCGGCGTGTCCAAAGTCCCAGGGAACTTCGCATCCTTCAACGTCCTGGAGATTCAGCAGGCTCAAGCTCGCGTGGCCAACTCGGTATTTGAGCAGAACGCCGACGGCTCCGGCGGCCAGTCCTCCGCGGCCCGCGGCGGGCGAGGCGAAAACGACACTGCGCTGATCTTCGTCCGCGGCGCCCAGCCGGTGCTGGTGAGTAACGTGATGACCCGCAACAGCGGCTCGGTCATCAGCATCGACGTGAACTCGCTGAACCACCAGTTGGTTACCGATCCAGGACGCTCGACCGGACCGATCGACCGCCGCGCGGAAATCGTCGCCAACGCCGGCCCGCTCGTTCGCGGGAATCGGCTGAGCGGCAACGAATTGAACGGGATGTCTGTGCGAGGCGGAACGCTGACGACCGAGGGCATCTGGGACGATACCGATATCGTGCACATCGTCTTGGATCAAACGATCTACGTCCCCGATTTCCATACCTACGGCGGCTTGCGGCTGGAGAGCGGTGCCAACCAGAGCTTGGTGGTCAAGCTGGAAGGCGCAAACGCGGGCTTCACCGCGACAGGCCGGCCGCTGGATATTACCGATCGCATCGGCGGGGCACTGTATGTCTTGGGACAGCCGGGAAAACCGGTCGTGTTGACGGCGCTAAACGATTGCACTGTCGGCGCCGGCTTTACGCCCGCTGGCAGTCCCCAGGTGGAAACGCGGCTGGGCGTGTGCGGTGTGCCCGACCGTCCGGGAGCCGGCGGACTGGGGCCCTTGGAGATCGACCAGGTGACCACCGACGGGAATCTGTTGCGCGACACGCTGCTAGGGCCGGGGGTCATTCCCATTGGCAATGCAACCCTGGTCGGCGGGCCGGCGTCGGCCGGAATTTTCCGCAACGGGCTGGCCTCCATCGGAATCGACTCCGGGATCATTTTGGCGACCGGTGATGTAACGGTCGCCGAGGGCCCCAACCTCAGCGACTTTGATAGCGGTTTCGCTTCCGGACAAGGCGATGCCGACTTGGATGCCGAGTTTGGTTTTGTGCCAGCCAGTGGACTGGCAACGGAAGATACGACCTACCTGGAGTTCAGTTTCCAATTGGATCCGACGACCAGCCAGGATCTGTTCTTCAACTTTGTGTTTGCCTCGGAGGAGTATAACGAGTTCGCGAATTCGCTGTTCAACGACGTGTTTGCGTTCTTCCTCGACGGGCAGAACATCGCCTTCATTCCAGGCACGACGACACCGATCTCCATCAACACGATCAACGGCGGCGATCCGCTGGGCGTGAATCCCCAAAACCCACAATTCTACAACAACAACAGTATTTTCGACAACGGACAGTTCCTCAATCTCTTCGGCTACGACGGCTTTACGACCGTATTCACCGCCCAGGCGCTCGGCGTAGGACCGGGAACTCACACCATCAAGCTGGCAATTTCCGACGTTTTCGATGACATCTACGATTCGGCCGTCTTCCTGCAAATGGGTAGTTTCTCGAACGTCCAGATCGGGACGCAACCGGCTCCCGGAGACTGGCGCGGCGTCCAGTTCCTCCAGAACGCGCACGACCGGAACGTGGACACTACGATCGAATGGGAGACAGGAAACGCCACGGTTTCCGGCACGAACGATCGGCCTGCCGACGCCCAGGTTCTGGGAACGCTGGCTCCCAACGAGAAAGCCGCCGACGACAATCGCCGCTTGGGATTCGAGGTCCGCGGCTCGCTGAATCGGCCCAGCGACCTGGACGTATATTCGTTTCTAGCGACCGCGGGCACCGAAGTGTGGCTGGACATCGACCGCACCTCGCATGGTCTGGACACCGTGCTGGAATTAATCGATGGCAATGGAGTCGTCTTGGCTCGTTCCGACAATTCCGGCGAGGAGGCCAGGAATCCCAATTTGCTGTTCAGCAATCCGACGCTGGCCGACCCGCTCGTGATGCATCCGCTGAACAAGTCGATGTCGGATGCGCAGGATCGCTGGACGTCCAATCCTCGCGACGCCGGGATGCGGCTGGTGCTGCCAGGCCCCGTGGGGATCACCAACTCGTACTTTGTGCGGGTGCGCAGCGGTAGCAATCAGCTGGGCAATTTGAATGCGGGCCTTACCACAGGGGCGTACCGGCTGCAGATCCGGCTGCGCGAATTGGACGAGATTCCCGGTTCGACCGTCCGCATGGCCGACATCCGTTACGCGGCCAACGGGATCGAGGTGACCGGCGGTCCCCGCCATTCGCCGTTGACCGGCGAGGCGGCCGAAGCGGTCGACGCGCAAGGCAATGACGCCAACAACAGTTTGACGGCCCCGGACGTCCTGGGAAATCTCTTCAACAGCGATCGGGGCACCATCAGCGTGGCTGGGGCCTTGGCCAACGCCGGCGATGTGGACTGGTATCAATTCGACGTCCGTTACGACGCGGTGCAGAACGATGATCCCGACGCCCCACAGACCGCTTCGCTCGTGTTCGACATCGACTATGCGGACGGCTTTGCCCGCGCCAACACGAACTTGTGGGTGTTCAACGCGGCGGGCCAGCTGGTGCTGGTCGGCCGGGATTCGGACACGCTGGACGATCGCCCGGTGAACTCGGCGGATTTGACCAGCGACCTGTCGCGGGGTTCGGTGGGATCGTTGGATCCGTTCATCGGGCCTGTCCACATGCCCGCTGCGAGTGGCCTGGCGGCCGGCCGTTACTACGTCGCGGTCTCGTCCAACGCGCGGATTCCGGAGGAATTGCAGCAATTCCTGGTGGCCGCGCCGACCAACCCCCTGGTACGGCTGGAACCGGTCAATTCCATCAACCGCATCGTCGAGGACCGAATCGCTGCGATCGGGAACTATACGACCGCCAGCGCGCCGACGGTCCCGGTCTTGTTCGGCGCGGCGGATATCGTGACGTTGTTCATCCCGGCGGGCAGCCGGTTGAATGACGGCGAATCGTTCACGATCACCAACGCGGCCGGCGGGACGATGACCTATGAGTTCGACGCCGACGGCGTGGTGCGACCCGGACGCGTGGCGATTCCGTTTTCCTACAGCGACACGGCCGGCGAGATCGGCGCGGCGGCGAGCGCGGCGATCAGCCTGAATCCGCCGCCGTCGCTCACCGTCAACGACATCTGGCCGGACCCCACGGCCGATGCGCCCGTGATCATCTCACAGTTGTCGGTAAGTGGCGGCTTCAACGGCCAAGTCGCCTTGCGGGAATCCGTCATCATCCAGACGCTGTTGAGCGAAGTCGCCTCGACCGATCCGTTGACGAACCAATTGCAGTTTATTCCGGTCACGCGCGTCACCAACCGTTTCCAAGAGCCGCAAGTCCGCCAGACCCCTGCTGCGGGCGAGTCTGGCGTCGCGGTGTTCGTGTCCCGGCCGGCGGCGATGGACTTCAATTTGGGCGACGTGACGCTGTTCGTCACGCAGCCCGGGGCGATCAATCGGACCGAGTTGTGGTCGGTGGATGCGTTTACGGGCGCCCGCGAGTCGCGGATCGGTGCTTTTGGAACCCGCGTCGGCGACATCGCGATGCATCCGCAAGGCGCTTTACCGGCGGTCGGCAACGGCGGGGGTCTGTTCGCCTATTCCATCCCGCAGACTACTCCTCAGGACGACAAGACGACCGGCAACTACTGGCAGATCAATCCGGGGCTGAACACGCCCGCGAACCTAGGCGAGAACCTGGGCGACGACGACATCGAGACCTACGAAATGGACCCGGCCAATCCCGGCACTGCGATCCGGGCCGGCAATGGCAAGGATGGAGTGGGAATTCGGTTCAATGCGATCACGTTCAGCGGAGAGTTCCAGGGACTCGGCCAGAACGTGCGCGGCTTTGCCATCGGCAATCGCGGCGACACCTTCGTAGATCCGATTACCGGGCAGACAATTTCCTTTGCCCTGGGGATTCCCTCGCCCGCGAACCTCCTGTTCGAATTTACGCCGGCCACCGGCGAGGCGATCAATCCGCCGAACGTGGCGAACAAGACCAAGGCTCAACTGTTGACCGCCGGCGGCACGCAGATTTGGGAGCGCGGCGCGCTGAATACCGCGGCCGACCCATTCCCCTCCGGGGGCACCAACACGACCGTCACAGGCGTCGATGCCACGACCGTGACGCTGGACTTGGTGGGCAACCTGATCACGACGGTGAATATCGAAGACGGCGACTTCTTCCAAGTCGACCGCGATGGCAATGGGATCGGCGATCTCGGTTTCGAGTTCGATACCGGCCCCGAGTTTCGCATCAACGTCAACACGTTTAATGCGGCCAATCCGCAGGTCCCGCAGGACGGCGACTCGTTCACCGTGGATGGATTTGCATTCGAGTTCGATACGGGTTCGGTGCTCATTGTGACCGCTCAGAACGGTGGCCAGCTGACCGACGGCACCGTGTTGACGATCTCGGACAATGCCGCCACGCCCCAGACGGTGATATTTGAGTTTGATAACGACAACAACACCGCGGGCAACGTCCCGATTGTGTTCAACCAAACGAGCAACCAGCAAGCGATCATCGGCGCCATCATCAGTGCGATCGCCGGCGTGCCGAACTTCGGTGTCCAAGCGGTCCAATTGCCGGGCACGAATCGGCTTACTTTAATCGGCGAATCCGCGACCGCCGGAGCGGTGACCAACGCCACAGGAATCGCGATTGCCGGCCAGCCGGGCGTGTCTGGGGGCGCGGTGGCGATCCCGGTCGAGGAGAATTTCACGGCCCAGGGAGTGGGCGCGGCGATTGCTACGGCGGTCAATGCTAACGCGGGGCTGGTGTTTCGGGCCGGGGCGGCCGGCAACCGGCTGAATTTCGCGGGCGCGCTGACGGCGGACTTTTCGAACATCCGCAATCCGGCCATCTTCACAGCGGTCGGGGTGCCGGGCACGATCAGCCCGTTCCGCCTGCCGATTCCCTTCCTGGTCAGCGATACGAGTGTGGATATCGCCGATCGCGTGTACCAAGCGCTGATTGCGGCCAACCTGAACGCCTCGCAGCTGGGCGCTACCGTCCTCTTGGATTCGGTCCCGCCGCCGGCGGCGCAGCCCGTGTTTGTTTGCACCAGCTATGGCACGCCGCCGCAAATCGGCGCGCCCGGTATCCCGGACTGCCCGCTGCAAAGCGGCGGAGCCGCACCCGGCGGCAGCATCACCGGAATGGCATTTATCGGACCGCAGATGTACGCCGTGACCGACACCGGTGGCCTGTTTCGCATTGCGAGCCAATTTGGCGGGACCACGTTTGCGACGCGGTTCAACGTGGCGGACTACATCGACGGCTCGCAAGCCCTGCTGCAAGCCGTCAACGATGTGACGGCGGTGGACCGGCTGTACAATACGCCGTTGACGTTCGGCAATACGAATCCCGACACGATTGTCGATTCCAACAACGGCTTTGTGGACGCCGGTTTCGTGATCGGCGGCCGCTTGATCGTCTCCGGCACGCAATTCAACGACGGCGAGTACACCATCGCGCAGGTCTCGCCCGGCACGATCACCTTGGCGGGAGCCGACTCGCTGGCCGCAGAAACCGTGCTCAGCGGGGCTCGGCTGCAAATGGTCACCACGGCACCGGTGCGGTTTGCTGGACTGGTGGCCGGGCCGGCGAATGCCGAAAACGGCCGTTATGACAACCTGCTGTTCGGAATCACGAACACGGGCAGGATTTTCGCTTTCGATACGTGGGGCCGTCCCCAAGCCGTCTTTGCCAATGCACAATACTATGTAGACACGGGCGTTCTGGGAGCCAATGGTCTGGCGTTTTCCAATTTGGATGACAACCTCTGGCACGTGACGAGCGACCGCGACACCGCGCCTGGCCATAACGTCACCCAAGCCTTCGACGGCAGCCGATTGACCCAGCTCCCCACCGGCAATGCCAGTCTGTATTTCGGCTACGAGGGGCCGCTGGTGCAGCGCCAATTCGGGACCGGCAACTTCGCTCCCAATACGGCCGCCAACACCTATGACTTCCCCGGCGGCGCACAGGGCACGCTGATCAGCAATCCCTTTAATCTGGAAGGCTATTCACCGAGCGACAAGCCAACGCTGTATTTCGATTACTGGTTGGATACCGAGCGGGCGGACGACGCCGGTTCCACGTCGCTGACGCAGCCCGACGACCGCATGCGGGACGCGTTCCGCGTGTACATTTCGGGCGACGACGGGCAATGGAAGCTGCTGAGCACCAATAATTCCGACCGCGATCCGCTGCCGGACGACGATTATCTGGACGAGTTCGACCCGTTCTTCAGGCTCGATGCGCAAACCGGTCAGATGGTTCCAGAACAGCCGTTCCAGCGGGCGGATCTGTTCGACAGCCAGAATCCGCAAAACGCCGCGGATCCGTGGCGTCAAGCCCGAGTGGACTTGTCACCCTACGCCGGCCAGAAGAACCTGCGGCTGCGTTTCGAGTTCAGTACGGCGGGAGGGATGAGCACCGGCGGCCGTAATTTCACGTTGGACTTGAACACCGCCGGGAACGAACTGCGAGCACTGGCGGGCGCCGAGCTGCGGGACGGTCAGCGATTCACCTTGACCGACCTCGTGATGAACCCGGTGACAAATATATCCCAGCGCCTCGAGGTGGTCGGCTTTGAGTTCGATTTTGGTCCCACGATCGTCGCGCCGACCGGGTCGGCCGTGGACGACGGCGACTTGTTCGAAATCGACGGAACGATCTACGAATTCGACGCGAACGGTACGGTCGGGGTAACCAACAGCATTCCGCACGTGGCGGTCCCGTTTACGGGTTTGGAGACGGCGGGCGAACTGGCTGCGAGCATTCAGCGGATCATCGAGTCGAATCCGCCGGTGCCGATCGCCCTGCAAGCGGACCTGGTCCAGCATGAAGTCAACACGAACGATACGCTCGTCACGGCGTTTCGGAGCGGATTGGATGGCACGACGCAGACGCTGCGGGGAACCGGTTTCATCGGCGACAACTTCAGTCTCGGCGCTAATGTTCCCTTGGATTTGGATGTGGATCTCGTTCGCCTGCACCTGGACGTCGGCGATCGGATCGTGGTCCAGACCGATACGCAACGCCTGGCGACCCAGTTGGACGCCTATCTGCGGCTGTTCGACGCCAACGGCGTCGAGTTGGCCGCGAACGACAACTTGGATCCGACCAGCCCCTTCATCCGCGACGCAAAGATTGATTTCACCGCGACTCAACGAGGCATCTACTACGTCGGAATCAGCGCCGCCCACAATCCGAACTACAACTCGCGCGTGATGGGCAGCGGCGTTGCGGTTCCCGGCAAGGTGGTCAGCCAAGGTTACTACGAATTCACGATATCCGTCACCGATCCCACCGGACCGCAACGCGTCGGCAATCGGCTGAATCTGCCTAACGCCGGTTCGATCGTGACCACGGGGCTGCCGGCGACGTTCGTCGAGGGCGCATCGGGAGTTGCGGCTGGACTGCCCAACCCGCTGGCCGGCGTCGTGCCGGGACTGTCCGATCTGCCGGTCGTCCCCGTCCGCGTCAACTTGGCAATGACCGCGCTGGACGTGGCCGACGCGATCCGCGTGGCGCTGGCCGCTCATTTGGGCAACGGCAATGCCGATGCGATCAAAGCGCGGCACGAAGCGGTGCAGATTCTTGGGTATGGAGTGGGCGATCCGGGCCCCCTGGGCTTGTCCGGCCCTTCGGATCCGACCACGGCCTTGGCCGGCAGCGGACTGTTCGGCGACCGGTTCGGAGCCTTCGGCACTTCGGCCGGCCCGAACGGCCAAGTGCTGGCGGGACTGCCTGGTGCCCTGGGGATGCGCGACAACCAGCGCGAAGGCGTGTACATCGACAACATCATCATCGGGTTTGCCAGCCGCGGAGAGATGGTGACCGGCAGCACCCCGTCCGCCGATCCGCAGTTCGTAGTCAATCCGAGACAGCCCGCCGGAGAAATCACACGGGGGGAGTACCAGTTGGAGATCCGCCAAGCCAGCGAGTATGGACGGACGGTGGCAGGGCTGCCGAGGCTGCAATTGTTCCACGGCTTTGACGTGAACGATCGTCTGGTGGAGGGGCTCACGTTGACGCCCGCCCCCGGCTATTACTACCGCGACGGCCAGAGTTTTGCGCTCAGCGATGGGACTGCCACGGTGACGTTCGAATTCGAAGACATCACCGTCGAGAACGGAGTGGCGGCCGGGAACGCCGCCATCTTGTTCGATCCCAGCGACAGCCAAATCGCCATGGCCCAAAGAATCCGGGATGCCATCAACGCCGCGGCAGACGCGGGCCGGCTGGCGATTCGCGCCTCGTCCGGCGATGGAGTCTCGGGAGGTCCGACGAGCACCAGCGGCAAGATCCATCTGTCGGGCGAGGCGCGGCTGACGATGGGCGCATCGAGCGGCGGGTCGACCAGCGGGCTGCCCGTCGCAGAGAGCAACGACACTCTCGACGCGGCCGTTGACACCGGGATGACGGCAGGCGGCCGCGAGGGATACCGCGCCGCGGGCGTGATCGGGGACAACCCCATCATCCAGCCGTTCGGTGCGGAAATCGACTTGTTCCGCGTGGAACTGGCGGCGGGCGAAATGATCACGATCGACATCGACGCCAGCGAACTGGGCTCGCCGCTGGACGCGGTGTTGCGGGTCTTTGACGAGCGAGGCGCTCCCGTCCTGCTGTTGGACGATGTGGGCCGTCCGCAAGCGACGTTCAGCGACGATGACGTCGGCCCCGGCGAAAGCGCGATCCTCTGGCCCCGCGGCGCCATAAACCGGGACGCATACCTGGTGTTCACCGCTCCGGCGGACGGGGTCTATTACATCGGCGTCAGCGGTTTTGGCAACGACCGGTACGATCCTCGCGCGCAGGATGCCGGCGCATCGAATCCCGCCGACATCACGGCCTTCAACGGCGAAGTGTACTTCACGGCCTTTACTCCGGCGACGGGCCGCGAACTGTGGAAACTGAACGCGGCCGGCGCCCCGGTGCTGGTGGCTGATATCCATCCGACCGGATCATCCGATCCGGCCGAATTGACGGTCTTCAACAACGAGTTGTTCTTCACCGCCTATACACCGGCCAACGGCCGCGAGTTGTGGAAGCTCGACGCCGCCGGCACGGCGTCCTTGGTTGTCGACGTGTTTGCCAGCGGGTCTTCGAATCCGACCGGCCTGACCGTCTACAGCAACGCCTTGTACTTCGCGGCCTTTACGACGGCCAGCGGCCGCGAGTTGTGGAAGACGACGGCCGGAGGCGTGGCGACCGAGGTGGCCGATATCGATCCTTTCGGCTCGTCCAGTCCGGCCGACTTGATCGTGTTCAACAACGAACTGTATTTCAGCGCCTCTTCCCCGGCGAGCGGCCGCGAGCTGTGGAAGGTCAACGCCGCCGGAGTGGCGACGAACGCCGTGAACCTGGAACCGAACGGCTCGTCGGAGCCCGCGGGAATGACCGAATTCAACGGCGAATTGTACTTCAGCGCGACCACGCTGACGACCGGGCGGGAGCTGTGGCGAATCAACACGCTGGGGCTTCCCAGCCAGGCCGCCGAAATCAACCCCACAGGCTCGTCGGACCCCGCCGGCTTGCGGGTCTTCAACAATGCTCTGTACTTCGCGGCGACGGCGCCGGTCAGCGGTCGCGAACTGTGGCTGCTCGACGTGTTCGGCAACACGGCGCTGGCGGCCGACATCGCTCCGGCCGGCTCGTCGGATCCGGCGAGTCTAACCGTGTTCAACAACGAATTGTATTTCAGCGCCCAAGGTCCAGGCGGTGACCGGGAGTTGTGGAAAGTGAACGCCGCCAACGCGGCCAGCCAGGTGGCCGACTTGGAGCCGGGCGGATCGTCAGACCCGATGAACTTGAAAGCCGCCGGCGGCATGTTGTACTTCAGCGCGTTCACCACCGCCACGGGCCGCGAATTGTGGCGGCTTTCCGCAGCGGGCGCCGCCTCGCTGGTGGCCGATTTGGACCAGTCACGCCGAGTCGAGGGCTCGACGGGCTTCTACGAAATCGAAATCCTGCGCCCCTGGAATTCCAACGGTTTCCAAGCCGAGAACTACAATCGCCGCGGCGACACGAATCTGTTTCGCGATCAAGGCCAATTGGTGATCCGCGACACGGTCGTCTCCGACTCGGCAGGTTATGGGATCGTGGTGCAAGCGGGACCGCGCGACGCGACGGGCGCTCCGCAACCGGGACCGGCCCGAAATCTGGCGACCGTGAGCACCGCGCGTTTGGCTCCGGGCGTGACCATTACGAACAATGTCCTGGCGTACAATCGGGCCGGCGGGATCCGGTTCAGCGGCGACGACGGCGATGCCACGGCAGGCCCGTTGCAGCCTGCGACGGTGCCCTTCGGGCGAATCCTGAATAACACGATCTACGGCGCCGACCGCAATGCATTCCAGTTGGTGCCGGCAGAGATCGTGTTCGTGATCGACACCACGGGCTCGATGACCGACGACATCCAGTCCATTCGGCAGCGATTCACCGAGTTCGACAGCGCCTTGAGATTGGCAGGCATCGATCCGCGGTACGGCTTGGTGACCTTCCCCGGCAGTACACCGACGCCGATGCAAATCCAGGACATGACGGATTTCCGGACCTTTACGGCCCCGGACAGCCCCTTCCAGACCTTTACGGTACCCGCCGGCGGAGCCAAGGAATACGGCAGTTTGGCCCTCCGCGAGGCCCTGAACGACTTCGATCCGGAAACGACGTTTAACTTCCGCCCGGGCGTCCAGATCATCACCGTGCTCGTCACGGACGAGGAAGACGACAGTACGCCGACGGACTTCAACGCCGCACTCAACGCCTTCCGATCTCGAGCGGCCATCTTTTTCGGCATCACCCTGAATCCGAATCTGCCCAACGATATCGACTCGCCGACGAACAACACGAACGCTCGTTACGGCGAATTCGCGCGGCGGACCGGCGGCGGGCTGTTCGATATCGCGGCGTTTGCGCTCGATCCGCAGCCGTTCTTCGAGAGTTTTGTGCAAGCCCTCAGCGGCGTCGTCGTGGGGCCGGGGACGACCGGCATCTTAGTCGAGAATAACGCCAGTCCGACGTTGCTGAACAACATCGTGGCGGGGCTTGAAACGGGAATTCGCGTCGACGCGTCGTCCAACACGACGGTGGTCGGCGGGACCGTGTACCAAGACAACGAGACGGACACCACGGGGATCGCTACGGAAAGCTTCCCGCTCCGCGTGCCAGGCGGGGTTCGGCTGTTCCGCGATCCATTCTTCGGCAACTTTTATCCCGCTCCGGGTTCGCCGATCATCGACAGTTCGGTGGATGCCCTGGAGGATCGCTTGGCGATGATCCAGGTCAGCGCCCCGCTGGGGATTGCCCAATCGCCGATCGTAACGCCCAATTACGATGCGCTCGGTCAGTTGCGGGTCGATGATCCGGCCGTGGCGCCGCCGCCGGGGCTGGGGGAGAACGTGTTCAAGGATCGCGGTGCCATCGACCGGGCCGATTTCACCCGGCCGCACGCAACACTCGTCCTGCCGCAGGACAATGGGGCCGATGATCTGGATCCCAACCCCGGCCTGGTCAACCTGGCCAGTACTTCGCTGGACCGGTTCTCGATCCAGCTGGGTGACGGTCAAGCGCCGCTGTTCGGCAGCGGGATTGACAACATGACCGTCAGCACCAACATCGTCCGCGTCCTGCAGGACGATCGGGAACTGATTCGCGGCCAGGATTTCACCGTCTGGTATGATTTTACCAACAACCTCCTGCACATCGTTCCTCTGGCCGGCGTCTGGGACACGGACAGCAGCTACGTCATTCGCCTGCAAAACCAAGATCGGTTTGTCCTCCAGGCGCGCAGCGGCGAAATGATCACCGACGGGGAACGTTTCCGCTTGGCGGACCAGTACGGCAACACGTTCACGTTCGAGTACGATACGGGTTATGTGTTGACGGTGCCTCGGAGTTATGCGATTCAAGTCCCTGTCCAAGGCGGCGCGGCCGGCGGCGTGGCGGATGGCGACACGGTGACGGTGGAAGTCAGCTTTACCAGCCCCACCGGCAACGTGACGACGATCAGCGAGACGATCGAATTCGACAACAACGGCGTGATCGCGGACGACAACAACGTGATCGTCAGGTTCACGGCGGCGAGCAGCCAAGGCGAGGTTGCGGACGCTCTGGTCAAGGCGTTGCGGGACGCCTTTGTAGGGCTCAATCCGCGCAACGTCGGGGGCGGCTTGGTGCATCTGGGCGCCGACGGCACCCAGACGGTGACGGTCACGTCCGACGCGTTGATCCAGCTGGGTGGCCCGGTCGGCGTCGTCGACGGCGACACGTTTACAATCGACAATGGCAGCCGCCTGTTCACTTTTGAATTGAGTACGGATGGCTCTGTGGGCTTCGGCCGAATTCCCGTCAACTTTACGATGTCCCAGACCGACCAGCAGATCGCGCTGGCGATCGCGCTGGCCGTCAACAGCCAGCCGGTGGGCATGATCGCCCGGCCGCTGGGCGACGGTCGCGTCCAATTGGGAGGCGAGATCAATCATCAGGTTGATGTCTCCGAATCGAACCTGGTCCTGAGCGGAGAACCCGGCGTGGGTCTGCCGTTTGGGTTCCGCATTCCCACGGTGGCCGGCAGGTTCCAGGATCTGCTGCAAGACGGTGAGACGTTTGCGGTCACCGACAACGCCGGGCGGAGCGTTACGTTCGAGTTGGACAACAACAACCTCTGGACTCCCGGAAACGTTCGGGTGCCTTTCACGGCGGCCACGACGCTCCAGCAACTGGCCGACACGCTGGTGATCCGCATCCGCGACGCCGGATTGGGGTTGTGGCCCTACAACGCCGGCAATGGCATCGTGATTCTGGGCGGCGAGGGCTATTCGCTGGATCTGACGCAGACCGGTTTGTACCAGGTTGGCACGTCCGGACTGCCGGGTGCTATGGCGATCCCCGTGACGCCGAACGCCGCGTTTAGGGCGGCGGATGTCGCCGCCGTCACGGCCAACGCGATCAACGGCCTGGGATTGCCGGGAATCGGCGCCGTCGTCGATCCCGAGACCTCGGAAGTCATCGTCAACGGCGTTTCCTCGCTGTCCGGCGACGGCGTCCAATTCTATGGCAGCGTCAAGGATCTGGCGGGAAATTCCCTCGCTGCCAACCAGCCCAATGGCGAGACTCGATTCACGATCTACATGGGCGTCGGAATGGATTATGGAAACGCCCCGAGGCCCTATCCCACGCTCCGCGAGGACAATGGGGCGAGGCACGTGATTCTCAGCGGTTTTTCGCTGGGAGCTGCAGTCAATATCAACGCCGACGGACAACCGTCGACGAGTGATGGACGTGATATCGCAGACAACGACGGCGTCGTGTTCGACCCGACAACGCCGCTGGTCCCCAGCCGCAATTTCACGGTGACGGTGTCGACCCGCGGGATCGTCAACGACGTCGTGCCGTTCGGAGTGCTGAGTGCATGGATCGATCTGAACCGCGATGGCGACTGGCTGGATCCGGGCGAGCAGATCTTGAACAACGTGATCCTGAACAAATCCGTTCTGGACCAGAATGGTTCGATCACCTTCCGCAATCTGGCGTTGCCCGCGTGGGCCGTTCCCGGCGAAACCTACGTTCGGTTCCGCTTGAGCACCGAGGCCGGAGTCTTGTCGACGGGCGAAGCGTCGGCCGGCGAGGTGGAAGACTATCGAGTGGTCATCCTCGTTAATCCGTGGCAAAATCCGACGAACCAATACGACGTCAACAATGACAGCGGTGTATCGCCGATCGACGCCTTGCTGCTGATTAACTATATCAACGCCAACCCGGCCAGTATCAACGCACCGTTGCCGCTGCCCAAGCCCGCCGGTATCTCCTTCTACGATGTTACAGGCGACGGCTACGCCAACGCGCAAGACGTGCTTGGCGTGATCAACGAAATCAACCGCCTCAACAGCCAGCTTGGGTCGGAAGGCGAAAGCGGTCCGGCACCGCGACTGGTCGCGGCGACCCGCAGCGATCACCTGGACGACGTTTTGCGAAGCGACGAGCCGTGGCTGGACATCGTCGATGACGTGCACCGCTCGCAGAGCGGCCGCTTGGCGATCGACGCAGTCTTCGCGGACTTGGGGGTCTAGAACATGTCCCCTCGGCGTCGATGGGAATGCTGCGCCGCCAAATGTCAGCACTGAGCCGTCGTAAACGCGAAGCGTCAGCGAGGAAACACGACTCCTCCTCGCTAACACTTCGCGTTTGCGGTGCACAACACTCCGATCAAGGTCTTCCCTCCGGGAGCGGTCTTTCGCTCGATCCGCGAGATGGAACTTCTGCGCCGAAATCCTCTCCAAGAACGTGGAAGATTTCCTTCTTTCCGCGTATCCCGGCATCCTGGCAGAAGCAAGCCGGGCAAGGGGCGCAGGGCTGCAGGCTTGTCCGATGATCCTCCCAGCAGAAACGTTACGATCCGGAACAACAAAAAAATTGACGTTAAACAACAAGTCAATCCGGCCAGACTGCGATAGAATGTAGATAAGTCTTTAAATTCCGAGAACTCGGCAACGTCGGCATGAAACGAAGTAGGTCTAATCCATGTTCGGTCGTACGCGTTCGAGAATCGCGCAACGATTTCAGCGTGTCGCGTCGCCGTGCGCGGCGGCTGAATTTCGAGGCATTGGAAGATCGGCGTCTGCTGGCGGCCGCTCCGTTTGGCGCTTTTCCCGATGACACCGCCGAATACATGCTGGGCGATGTGCTCGTCAGCGTCGTATTGATGGAATCCAGCACCAAGCTCAGTGCCGTCAACCCGAACACCGAAAACTGGACCCCGGCCCTGATTGCGGTTGCCAAGCAAAAGGTCCAGACGGGCGTCGAGTGGTGGGAACAAACACTGGCTACCCAGTTTCCCAACTCTCCGCATCGTCTGAACTTTGAGTTCGATTTCACCTATGCAGATAATCCGGTCCTGACAGACTATGAGCCGATCAGCCTGACTTCGGATTATTTTCAATACTGGATCTACGACTTTCTGAAGCAGGTCGGGCACAATCAGACCGGTAATTTCTCCAGCGACATCCGGGCGTTCAACCATGCCCAGCGTTTAGCGCGAGGCACGGATTGGGCTTTCACGGTCTTCGTCGTGAACGACGCCGTCGATGGGGACGGCCAATTTGCATTGGGCGGCAGTTTTCGCCAAGCGTTCGCCTATGCGGGCGGCCAGTTCTTCGTGTCTCCGGCAAAACGGCCTGCCAGTACGTTCGCACACGAGACCGGGCACATGTTTTGGGCTCGAGACGAGTATGGGACCGCAGGGTCGTACATAGATCGCCGCGGCTATTACAACGCCCAGAACTGGAATGCGGCGAACAACCCCACGCCCGGATTCACACAGGTCGTCAGCATCATGCGGGAGAACCCGCTGGACGCGGCGTACAACGCGTACACCAGTTCGCCTTCTTCGTTGGCGATGATCGGCTGGCGCGATTCAGACGGCAACGGCGTGTTTGATGTGTTGGACGTGCCCCATACGTTGAGCGGCACCGGCTATCTGGATCCGGCTTCGGGCCAGTACCGTTTCGTCGGCTCGTCATCCGTCCAGACCCTTCCGAACTTGAATTCGTCCGGACTTCAGAACGATATCACGCTGAATGAGATCAGCCGCGCCGAATACCGGGTGAACGGGGGGCCTTGGCAGACGGCGGCCGCTTTCGGCACCTCGGTAGCCGAGTTGAACTTCGCGCTTTCCGTGCCGGCTTCGGGCACGCACGTTGTCGAGATCCGAACGGTCGATGCCGTGACGGGGGTGAGTTCGCCACTGTTTCAAGGCGATACGTCGCGGCCCGCTTCCGTGCTTCGTCCAGGCATCAACGGCTTTGTTTGGAACGATCTCGATGCCGACGCGATCTTGGACAACGGCGAACCGAGATTTGGCGGCTGGACAGTTCGGTTGGTGGACAATAACGGCGCGCCGTTGAATCTGGTGAAAGTTTTTGAGCCGGACACTTACGCGGCGGGAACGGTTCTCAATGCCGTACATCCGCAAGCTACGCTGTCGTTGGTGGGTGATCCCGGAGGTGCGGTCGTCGCTTCCATCTATGGGAACCAAAAAGTCTTTGGCAGCCAGGGTGCCTTTGGCAACAAGGGAGTCTGGGAACCCGGCACGTGGGGCCTGGGGCTACGGGTTGACTTCGCCACGCCCGTGACGTCCGTCCGCTTAGACGCTATCGGTACGGCGACGAGCGACCGCGCCCGACTCGAAGCTTATGATCCCTTCGGCGTTTTGATCGGTCGGTACACGACAAATCCGCTGGCAAACGGACAGTTGCAGACCATGCAACTGGATCGGCCGACCGCCGAGATCGCCTATGTGATCGCCAAAGCGCACAGCGGCAGCGCGGTCCGGCTGGATAATCTGCGATTCGGCCCGCAGACGACGGTCGAGACAGACGCCCAAGGGGCATACGCGATCACCAGCCTGCCCGCAGGCAGCTATTATGTGGAGGCCGTCACCCCGTCGGGTCGTGCGTTGACAGATTCGCGCCGTGCGGTGACTCTGGCGGAGGGGGAATCGTTGGGCGCGGTGGACCTGATCGCCTATGCCGGTGCGATCTCTTGGCGGAATCCGATTCGTCCCGCGGATGTCACGGGCGACGGCAACGTCACGCCGCAGGATGCTTTGATTCTAATCAATTACATCAACGCGCACGGCGGAAACCAAAACGTTCCGGCGAACGAAGTGCCGCCGCCCTATTACGATGTGGATGGAAACGGCTTGATTACAGCCGGCGATGTGCTGCTGGTCATCAATCATTTGAATGCCGCCGCTGCTTCGCCCAGCGGCGAGAGCGGATTGGCCGACGGCGAGTCATCCGCGTCGGGCTTCGCCGAAGGGGAAGCTTCAGACCCTTCGGTCTTGGTGATGCGGTCTTTGTCGCCCCCGGTATTTTCGAACGCGGCTCGCGAGCGAGCAGTCGCTAACGTGGATTCCAGGAGTGCACGGGCGGCGTTTGGCGGCCCTGATCGCTTGGCCGCTACGGAGCCTGGCCGGCTGCATCGCACGGCTCATTCGACCGCTCGTCCGGCCGCCATCAGCCGCGCCGACAAGGTGCAAACCGATGACGACTTGGAGGATTTACTGCGGCTTCTCGCCGTGGACGTGTCCGCTGCTCATCAGTTCGGCATCCTTTAGGGCAACAGGTGCCGCTCGCGGAAGGCGTTTCTCACCTCGCGGAAGCGCAAAACGGCTCAAGCGGACAGCCGCCGCAGCCGTTGTTGGCACAGTGGCTTTCGCAAAATACAAAGTGACCGGCCTGGTCGGTCCAACCGGGCCAGCCGCGTTGGGAACAGCGGGGATTCGTCTTGCGGCAATGATGGCGGCCCAGTTCGACGATCTGGGCGTGAAAATCCCTCAACAGGGCCACCCGCCGTGGAGCGGACGATGGCAGCGGCACCGCATCGTAGAGCGATATAGACCCGGTGATGTGTTCGAGAAAGAACCGCCGCAAGTCCTCGTACGCATGGCGCCAAAAGCCAGTGTCTCGATCGGGAAATAGCTGCAGCCGCTCGAACAGTCGCCGCGCGTACTCGTCCACGACGAACGCTTCGTGGCGGTCCGATGCAAACAACAGGATACTGTCCGCTGTTTCCTGTCCGATCCCGGGCAGCGCGATCAGTTGCCGGCGCACCTGGTCCGTCGCCTCCTGATGCAACAAGTCTTCGATCGTCTCGCAGCCTTCGCTCCGCAGGCGTGCAGCAATCTTGACGAGACGTGCCGATTTCTGGGCCGCGAAGGTGACTGGACGGATCAGATCCAGCACACAGCTCGACTCGGTGTGGGCCAGACGCGCAAGGTCCAACAGCCCGGCAGCCTGCAGCCGGATGGTCGCCTGCCATGCAACGCTCCAGTTGCACTGCTGCACCAGCAGGGCGGTTACCGTCAACTCGATCGGCGTCCCCGGCCACCACACGCTGGTGTAGCCAAAATGTTCGCGCGCGGCCGCGTAGAACCGCTGCAGCCCGCGGGCGATCTGAGCAGACGGCTGTCCAGGTACGAGGTGATGGTGTCGCGCTTTCTTGATGCGACGGATGCTCACGGGCGATTCCTGCGGTGCCTCATCCTACCGATGCCGCTATGGGCCGCATCAGGTTAGCGTCTCAGCGGCCGGGCGCCAATCGTCGGAATCGAGAACGCAGGAATCCAAACTGCGGCAACAGCCAGAACGTGCCCGAGCAACGAGCAAAACAGCCAGGTTTCTCCCAAAATTGCTTTTGCCGACTTCGGCTGCGGCTGTTAGAATCTCTGCGCGTCCCTTATCCTGGACCGCGCGGCTGTTAATCTGTCACGAAAGATCGAGGATAGATTTATCGCGCTGAACCGATCCTGTTCCGCCCGAACGAGGAAAGCCATGAAGCCTCCGCTTGCAAAAGACATTATGGTCACCAAGTTATTGACGGTTTCGCCAGGCATGCACGTGCTCGAAGCGATCCAGTTGCTGGTCAAGAACAGCTTCAGCGGGGCTCCGGTCGTCGATGAGCAGAGCAACTATCTGGGCATCTTCTCCGAAAAATGTTGCATGCGCTTGTTCGACGCGATCAGCCAAGCGGCCCGACAACAACAGGTTGCGTTGCCCACGTTGCCAGATGCGAGACAGCTGATGCCTCCCAGGGTCGTCACACTGAACCCGTCGGCGGATGTGGTCAAAGCGATCGGCGATCTGTTGAACCACCATATTTCTGGCGCTCCGGTTGTCGACTCGACCAATCGTTTTCTGGGCGTGTTTTCCGAGAAGACCAGCATGAGCGTTTTGATCCAAGCGGCCTATGAACAATTGCCTTCGACCGAGATCGCGGCATTTATGAACACGGACTTTGGCCGCACGATCCTGGAAGACATGAGTTTTCTCGATTGCGCCCGCTTGTTCCGGGAGACTCCTTACCGCCGGCTGCCCGTCCTGCGCGGCGGCAAGCTGGTGGGACAGGTCAGCCGCCGCGACCTGCTGCGGAACTCGATGCCGCTGGTCTCGTTGGTTCATGATGGGGCCGTCAGATTGAGTCGGGTGCCAAGCGAATCGGGGACGGACCAGGAAGTTTGCGGCGAGTCGGCCGACCGAGTCCGGGACTTCTTGGACAGCGATGCCAAAACGATCGGCGAAGAGATCGATCTGTTGGCAATTGTGCAGATCTTCTTGAACACACCCTACCGGCGCTTGCCGGTAATCCGGGAAGGCAAGCTGATCGGTCAGATCAGCCGTCGCGACGTCCTGCTGACGACGCATCGCATGATGGCAGTGCCTTCGCAACGCGAGTCGTCGCTGCTGTACCTGAGCGCCTTGAATACCTCGTTTCAGCAATAGAGCGGAAGGGAGAGTGGCGGTTCAGGGGGGATCGAACACGTGTTTGCCCGTGATCTCGCCAGCCTCCAAGTGAACAGCTTGTTCGCGATGGTTCACAAGTTCGACATCCCCCACGAATAACGTTTCTGCGGGGATCTGAAAATCGCCCGCAATCTTCAGACTGCGACAGTGCCTGAGCGAAGGAGACGACGGGATTCGATCCTCCAGTTCGCGTACGCTCCGATAGAATCGCTCGTCCAACCCGACCGTCGGTGGGGCGCCAGACCGCTCCGGCACCAGTTGGATCGAAGATCGTTCGTCCACCTCGTAGGCGTCAGAGCGGACGGCCAATAAATCGCTGGTGGTCTTGACAGGCGCGAAACGTTCGCGCGGCACGCAGACCGCGCAAGCGTTCGGCAGCAAAGAGATCGCAGCTCCCATCGCCGTCTCGAGCTGGAAGATCTCCGGCGAAGAGGGATCGCAGGGATCCAGCGTCTTGCGATTCACGATCAACGGCAACGGCAACGCGCCGTCGCAGCGTTCGAGGGCTTCGCCGAGCATTTGGAGATCGATCCAGAGATTGTTGGTGTTAAAGTAACGATGCCGGGAAATATCTTGAAATATCTCTCGCTCGGCGGGCAGGCATTGGGCCGATTCTCGCAAAACAAGCGCACCGTCGGGCCGTCGAGCAAGATGGCCGCCCTTGCGATCCGCATTTGTCCGATCGGCAACTTCCATCAAGAAGGAAATCCTGTTGCGGGCGAGATAACCCAGCAGACGCAGATCGAGGGTTGCCCCGAGATTATCTGCATTGGACACGAACATGAAACGGTAGTTGCGTTGCAGCAGTTGTGACAACGTTCCACTGGTCAGCAGGGCTGCGTACAGGTCGCCGTGTCCGGGGGGACACCAAGCCAAATCAGGATCCGTCTCGCTTTGCGCCGCCGCGTAGTTGTCCGCACGAATCTTCGGAACGCGGTGTTGCATGAACGTGATCAAGCGGTCTGGGGTGAGCGCTCCCCGCGACTCCAGCGCTCGCGCCGTCTCGCTCGCCGTGGCGAAACTGTTCATCAGTAGCAGCGGAATATCGAAATATCTAGCCTGCGCGACGATGAAATCCAAAAAGCTCATTTGGTCTCGAACACGAAGCAGCGATTTGGGACCGTCCAGTCCCATACTTGTGCCCAAGCCGCCGTTAAGCTTGAGTATCACCGTCTTGGAAACTATTTCTTTTCCAGCTGCTTCCAACTCGTCGGGCAGAGCCTTCAGGTGGGCGATGTTGTCTATCGGCCGAATCTCCGCCTCTTGGATGAAGCCGGCCGCGCCATCGATCAATTGCCGATAATGATTGCGGAAAATGCGGATCACAAGCTCGTTGGTTTGTTGTTGCGACAGACGCGACAGAATATCACGCCAACGTTCGTCGAAGGGCGGTGCGAACCGCGTCGTTGCCTTGTCCATCCCACGTTCCGTCGGCTGATTCGGTTCTCGCATCATATCTGACGCCTCCAGTTTTTACGAAACTGCCCACTCGCCATCCACTCTCCTTCCAAATCGGGTCGTAAACAAACGGCTGTGAAAGCTTAGGGGGCGGGCGTTCAAAATTCAATTTTGGCCGACCACGGCTCGCTCGCTCGTTTGGACTCTCTATCGGCCAAAAATTGAATTTTGAACGCCCGCCCCCAAATCCGCTATCGCTTTTCCAGCAGCGAATCCTTTAGAGGCTCGGGATAGGCAAAAACAGTGCCCAAATCCCGTTAGCTTCTCGTTTGCGGGACCTTCCTCGCAAACCAGCGGAGCCCGCTGGCGCTGACCAAAGCTGCGCCGCGCCGGCAGCCCCGCCACCGGCCGCAGGACGATCAGCTAGATCGTTCAGCGACCTAAGAAAACTCGCAGCCGCGAGGGGCCGCGTCATCTTGCCATGCGGCCTTTCGTTTGGCACAGCCCTTGCTTCAGTGAGAGGGCTAAACCTTTTGGGATCCCATCCTTGGCCAGAGGGCAAACCGTGTTCGTTTCAGTTCAGAATAGCGGGAGCACCGCACTGGTCATCGGCCTGACGTTGATCATCTGCAGTATTTCGGCAGCTGAGCGCAACGATGCTGAACGTAGCGATGCTGAAGATGGCACTTGGAGTTTCAGATGGTTGCAGCAGCGCGCCGAGGACTTGGCGACACGCCCGTTTGTAAGGTCGGCCAGCGTGCCGGAACAGCTGCAGCAGTTGGATTACGACCGGTACCGGCGGATCGGGTTTCGGCCGGAGAAAGCGATTTGGAGGGATAGCCAGGCTCCCTTCTGGTTGGAGGGCTTTCACCGTGGCTATCTTTTCGGGGATCGAGTGATTCTTCACCTCGTGGAAAACGGCCATGTCCAAAGGGTGCCGTTCGACCGGCAGCTGTTTCGATATCCTAGCGATTTTGAGCACCTCTCGGTTCCCCACGATCTCGGTTTTGCAGGCTTCCGGGTGTTGGGGCGTTTCGCCCGCTCGCCGCATCCGCTGGAAATCGCATCTTTTTTAGGGACAAGCTATTTCCGAGCGATCGGAGAAGGTCAGGTTTACGGCACATCGGCGCGCGGATTGGCGATCGATATTGGCCTGACGAAAGCGGAGGAGTTTCCTGAGTTTCGTGAGTTCTGGGTTGAGCGGCCGGAGCCCGCAGCGCGGGAATTGCGGATCGGGGCATTGATGGATAGTCCGAGCGTCACTGGGGCCTACGAATTCGTGTTGCGGCCCGGTGCCGCCACGATCTGGGAAGTGACAGCTCGTCTATTTTTCCGCCGCGTGCCAGAAAAGATAGGGCTGGCTCCGTTAAGCAGCATGTGGATGTGGGGCGATGGGCGGCCCGGGCCGCGCGATGATCCGCGGCCGAAGGTCCACGATGCCGACGGATTGCTCGTCTGGACTAACGATGGCGAGTGGGTGTGGCGTCCGCTTAGCCAACCCGGTTATCCTTCGCTCAGTCAGTATGAATTTGGCGGCATCCGCGGCTTTGGCTTGATGCAGCGCGATCGTCGGCACGAGAGTTACCGCGACGACCGGGTGGAATACCATTTGCGTCCAAGCGTTTGGATAGAACCCTTACACGATTGGTCGGCCGGTGCCGTTGAACTGTTGGAATTGCCCGCTAAGCACGAGGGCGTCGACAGCATCGCGGCTTGGTGGACACCACGCGAGCCCATCCGGATCGATCAGCCTTTGGATTTGCATTACACGGTCTCCTTTATGCCCAGCGAGCCGCAACAGCATGTCGAAGCCCGCGCCGTCGCGACGCGCGTCGTGCGACGCAGTGGGCAGCCTCTTACCGTCGAGATTGAGTTTGCCGGCAGACAGCTTGCTGCGTTTGCTGCCGATGCGGCAATCGTGCCGGAAGTCCAATGCTTGCGCGGCAAGGTAACTCACGTGCAGTGCAGACGACAACCGGATGGAAACTGGCAAGTGCGATTTGATGTTCATCCGACCGAACCCGCTCCGATCGAACTGCGGGCTGTCTTGAAGACGGAAGGTAGATCCGTCTCCGAATCGTGGAGGTATCTATGTCCAATCTAGCAAGCACATTTCACGTAACGGTGCCGATCACATCTGTGCGGCCTGCTGCCGGGATGGACGACGAAGCGACGGCCGATCCTGCCGATGAGCGGACTGCTGATCTGGCCACCGCGAAAGCCAAGTCCGCCGTAGCCGAGTACTTGCGGGATCTGGGATTTCGGGATCCCGACGTCGTGGCGAAAGAGACTCAACGGATTGTGTCGCAGGCCCAGCGTGAATTGCCATCCACCGCGGCAGAAGACGAGGCTCTGTTGTGCGAAACTGCGGTTCGGTTGACGGTCAAACAGTTAGAGCGCTGGCTTCTGACTCTCGCGACCCAATCCGGGAGTTCTGAGGAGCCGGTGCGATTGGGCAGTGTCGTTGCAGCTCGGTTGCCAATGCTGCTGGATCAGTTCCCGCAAACCTTGACTCAGGACCGTTTGTCTGACGGACTTGTGAATTCGTTCCAGGGGAATCTGACGCCCGTCGTACCGCCACCGCGACTGCGTCGGATGCGGCGTCAAATGCTGGCGCTGGTACCGTCCGCATGGAAGCGGCTGAAGCGCCAAATCCAGGGGCTGTTTTTCGGCCGCGAATCGTAGCCAGCCTATCGGCTGGACTTCAATGCCTGGGAAGGGAGAAACCGAGCCATGAACGCGACGAAGGCAAAATGCTCATCCTCATCTTGGTCGCGTTACACGCGTGTGACGCTGATGCTGCTCACGCTCGCAAGTACCGCGTTGGGCACGTGGATATTCGTGCGACTCATCGCCCGCGACGGCATGAGCTTGGCGGATTATCCGCTCGCGGCGTTGTTCGCAATTCTATTTCTGTGGGTCGTGTTTTCTTTTTGGACGGCCACGCTGGGGCTGATCGCCAAACTGCGCGGCCTACAGGCGAGTGCGATTTCAAGCGTAACGGACGCGGACGCGGGCGAACTGCCTCAGACGGCCATTCTGATGCCCGTGTACAACGAGGACCCGATCAGCGTGTTCGCGGGATTACGCGCCATGATTCGTTCGCTGCATGAAACGGGCCACGGCAAGTTCTTCGACGTGTTCGTGCTCAGCGACACCACTGATCCGGATATCTGGCTGGAGGAAGAGCATACCTGGGCAAAGCTGATCGTAGAACTGACGTTTGATTCTCGGGTGTTTTATCGTCATCGAGCCAAGAATCTGGCCCGTAAATCGGGGAATATCGCCGATTTCTGCACCCGCTGGGGCGATCACTATCCGTACATGGTAGTGCTCGACGCTGACAGCGTCATGGACGGCGCGACGGTGGTCGAAATGGTGCGCCGCATGGAACGGGATCCGGAGATCGGTATTCTGCAGGTCCCCCCCACACCTGTGAATCGCCAATCCGTGTTCGCCCGCATGCAGCAGTTTGCCGCACGCGTGTACGGTCCTGTCTTCGTTGAAGGCTTTGCGCTTTGGTCGCAACAGGACGGCAACTACTGGGGCCACAACGCGATCATTCGCATCCGCCCGTTTATCGAGCACTGCGACTTACCAATCCTGCCCGGCGAAGGCCCCTTGGGAGGCGAGATTCTCAGTCACGATTTCGTCGAGGCCGCCTTGATGCGGCGGGCAGGTTGGAAGGTCTGCCTGGCGCACGACCTGGATGGCAGTTACGAGGAATGTCCGACCACGATCTTGGATTATGCCCAACGCGATCAACGCTGGTGCCAGGGCAACTTGCAGCACATCAAGCTCCTATTGGCCGACGGATTCCATCTGGCCAGCCGCCTGCACTTGAGCATGGGGGTGATGGCGTACGTCGCTTCTCCGTTATGGCTGCTGTTCCTCGTCCTGTCCGTCCTGGGCGCGCTCATGGAGGGAAAATGGTTCGCCGAGGGCACCTCCGCTACGGGCGGTGTGCTGTTGTTCGTGGGCACGATGGCCATGTTGTTGCTGCCGAAGATCTGGGGAGTCATCGCCCTCTCACAACAACCCCAACGCGTGGACGGTCATGGCGGCTGGTGGGGCGCGATTGGGAGCGTGCTGGTGGAGACCATCATCAGCGTGTTGATCGCTCCGATCATGATGCTCCTCCACTCGTACTTCGTTGTTTCTACGCTGGTGGGACACAAGGTCAGCTGGAACGCCCAATCGCGAGACGACCGAGGCATGTCGCTTGGCGACGCCATTGCCGTGCATTATCCACATGCGCTGGTCGGCTTAGCGCTCGGCCTGGGCCTCTGGCGCTGGACGCCCGGCCTATTGCCCTGGATGTCACCCGTCCTGCTGGGCCTCGTCGTTTCCATCCCCCTGTCCATGTTCCTGGGCAGCGTGAATTTGGGAAAACGCATGGCGCGCTGGAAGCTGTTCTTGACGCCCGAAGAGATCGCGCGGCCAGCAGTCCTGCAATGGCAGCGCGACGCGTTGGCAGCAGCACGGTCCGACCGCTCGAAGCTCTTTGCTTCCGTTCTTTACGATCCGGCGTTTTATGCCCTGCACGTCGGCATTCTGCGTGCAACCGAGTGCCATGAACCCGTTTCCGCCGACCAACTCGAAGGCGTCTTGGAGACGCTGCGCAGCTCCGATGCTAAAGCGGTTTCGCCGGCAGATCGCCGCGCCGTCCTCAACGACGCACAAGCATTGGAAAGGCTCCACATTCACGCTCGCAGCCACCGTTCGCCGGCCCGTTCGATCCTGCTGGCGTAAGCGAGATCGATCGCAGGTTACCGCCGGCCAGCGTTACCGGTGCCTGCTCGCTACTTTTCCTATCGCGAGACGAGCCGCTCCCGCGTGTCATATCAGCCAGATGATGCCCGGTGGATCGTGTTTGCCTCGAAGAACGGCCGGACCACACGGTACAGTTCCAGCGGCGTCGTGTAGTTGGCCGCATGCGGGGCGTCTGGCAGAACGACCAGGCGACCGTGCTGCAGGCGTTTCGCCAGCTCCGCGGCCCAGTTTTGCGGCACGATAGGATCCCGCGCGCCGCAGACGACCAGCATCGGCTGATGCACATCCGGGAGCTTTGTCTCGATCGGGTCCCGCAGGGCCTCGCGAAAAGTGGCCAGCAGCCGGGGGATGCCGCAGCGCAAATAATCGCGGAGCACGATCAGGGCCAGCGAAGGTTTTTCGCGTGGTGCATCCTGCAGCAAACGGAGGATCTGCCGCCAAGCCGTCCGCGCTTGACCATCCACCGTCGGAGCCTGGAGCACCGCGCGTTCTACCAAGGTGGCGTGCCTCCAGGCCAGATCTACGATCGTTTGGCAGCCCATGGAATTGCCCAGGAGCATCGCCGACGAGAGCCCGACGGACTCGAACCACGCAGCCAATGCGTCGCTCAACTGGGGCAGTGTCAGCGATCGCCGCGGCTTCTGACTCCGGCCAAAACCCGGGAGATCGGGAACGTAAACTCGGAACTCCCGCGCCAAGCAGCGTCCCACCGGCAGCAAATAGCTGCCGCTCACGCCCAGCCCGTGCACCAAGACGACGGGCGGGGCGGCACGTCCCGCCGCTTCCGCCAGTCGCGTGTGCATCCGCCACGGTCCGGCCTGGAACCAACGGCTCTCGAATTCGGACGTTCGGTCCATTCCTCCGCCACATCCCAAGTCCACAACGACCTCATCTGATTTCAGGCTGGCGAAAGCGGCGGGGGCTGCCACAGGACACTGCGCCTTGCGAATTGTGTCCGACATCAGTCTCTCGGTTACTCCGTGGATAGTCGAGCGGCTGGTCTTTTCGATTGCCAACCCCGAAAGCCAATGCAATCCCCGTTAGGCAGTCGCCTGTTATATCAGGCTCCATGCGAGATTAACAGCATTCTGCTCGATTCCGCAGCTTCCAGATTTCCACCGCGCCAGGCCAACGGACTACTTGCACGGGATAGGCGGAGCATTGACAATGCCGCCTTGATTGGGCGAGTGCAAGCACTTCACAGGAACAAGCGATGATCAATGAAACCGTTCTGCGGCAGTTGCACGAGGAATGTCAGCGCCTTCAGGCGGAGGACAAGTTGATTCCTCGGGCCGCATTGCACGCAGGGTACGCGAACTTAATGCTCTATCAGCTGGCGATGTATGCCACTACGCAACCGCTCCGCGCCGCAACGATTCTCTACCCAACGCTAAGCCCGCAAGCCCGTGAAATTGGCTTGGCGGTGCGCGATGCCTTGCGCGGCACTCAAGTGAGCCTTCGCAGTCGCGAAGCGACGTCAGCGCGTAGCTGTGGGCGTCAGCCCGCAGATCATGATGGTACAGAACGGGGCCGAGCCGCGAAGCGGCGGCAGCGGGGCGCTGTTTGCTGTCGCGCTTTCGCGGCTTTGCGATTTGTAACTCGCACTCACCCACGGTTTACGCCGTGGGCTGCGTGCTGGCGCCGCTTCGCGGCTGCCCCCGATTTGTGGGCACAGGCAAGGTATCCGCCGACGAAGGTCGGCGTTGAGTGACCGCTATTGGCGGCGAAGCCGATGAACTTGAAGACAGCGCGTAGACACGGGATTTCCCTTGCGGTTTAATAGCCTCCATCGGCAGTCATTACTTGGGGAGATACGAACATGGCACAGCAGATGAATCGGCGGACGTTTCTCGGAACAGCGGCGGCCGGCGGCGTGGCGGCCGCCACGCTGTGGAAGGGAGCCGTGCAGGGCGCAGAGGCGTCCAAGACGGTGGTGGCGGGCGTGATGGGACTCAGTCGCGGACGCAGCTTGGCCGCGAGCTTCGCCAAACAGCCGGGAGTGGTCATCAAGTACGTATGCGATCCGGACCAAAGCCGCGCGGAAGGCGGAGCCAAGATGCTGGAAGGCATGGCGGTCAAGACACCGCAGGTCGTGAGTGACTTTCGCCGCATTTTGGACGACGCCGAAGTCGACGTGCTGATCTGTGCCGCGCCGAATCATTGGCACGCTCCCGCCACCATCCTGGCCTGTGCGGCGAACAAGCACGTGTACGTCGAAAAGCCCTGCAGCCATAATCCTCACGAAGGCGAGTTGATGGTCCAGGCGGCGCGAAAATATAACCGCGCCGTGCAGATGGGGGCGCAACGTCGGAGCGCTCCGGGCACGATCGAGGCGATGCAAAAACTGCACGACGGCGTCATCGGACGAGTGTACTTGTCGCGCAGCTGGTACAGCAATTTGCGGCCGTCGATCGGCACGGGCAAAGCCACGGCGGTTCCGGCCGGGTTGGACTACGACCTGTGGCAAGGCCCCGCGCCGCGAAAGCCCTACGTCGACAATCGGATCCCGTACAACTGGCACTGGTTCTGGCACTGGGGAAACGGCGAACTGGGCAACAACGGGGTACATGCCCTGGATCTGTGCCGCTGGGGCTTGGATGTTGACTTCCCCACCCGCGTGACTTCCTCCGGCGGGCGCTACCGCTTCGAGGACGACCAGGAGACACCGGATACGCACACCGTTTGTCTGGAGTTCGAAGGCCGCCGGCAAATCACCTGGCAGGGGCTCAGCTGCAACAAACACGACCGCAAGTTCGTGGCCTTCTACGGCGACGGCGGAACGCTCGAACTGGAAGGCAACGGCACGTACACGGTCTTCGATGCGCAGGACAAGGAAGTCGGCAAGTTCGGCACGCCCAGCGTCGGCGACGACGAGCACATCGTGAACCTGCTGGATGCGATCCGCAATGACCAGCCGCTGGCATTGAACGCGGAGATCGCCGCGGGTCATAAGAGCACGCTGCTGTGCCATCTGGGCAACATCGCTCATCGCGTCGGACGAACTTTGAAGATTGACCCGCAGAACGGGCACATTTTGGACGATGTCGAGGCGACGAAGTTCTGGCGCCGAGAATACGAAAACGGGTGGGAACCGGTGGTTTGACAAGTCCCGGGTGTGAGCGGGAATTGTTTTGGCTGGAAAGGTTCGGCGGAGTCGCCCGGAGCAAAGCTAGTGCCGTGTCAACGCTTAATCTTCGCACTAGCGGAAATCGCAAGACTTCCGTATTCCAAACTCTGGCGAGTTCGGCTACGAGTTTACGCCGGCGCAGCAGGCACAATCGAGGCGGCGCGTCAGCTGAATTATCGAGACTCCGCCGCGAAAGCCGTCATAAGTCAGCATGCGGCCCCACAGCGGGCGGCCGGATCCGGACAGGATCTTGATCGCTTCCAAGGCCGCCAAGGAGCCGATGGCCGCCGAAATCGCGCCGACGACGGGGAAGGACTCCTCGAAGGGCGGCGTGCGCGGATACAGGCACTCCAGGCATGCGGTCTGGCCGGGACGGAACACACACAACGCGCCGCCCATGCCCCACTGGGCGGCGTCGATCAGCGGGACGCGGGCCGCGACGGCGGCCCGATTGAGCCGCAACCGTTCCTCGAACGTCGGCGGGCAGGCCAGGATGACGTCACAGCGGCGAGCCAGCTGCAAGGCTTCCGCGTCGTCCGGTTCGCGGTCGAGAGCTTCGATTTCCACAAAACGATTCATGCGCCGCAAGTGGGCGGCGAACTCCGGGGCGCGCAACTTGTCCACCGCGTCCTCGGAACCCAGCACTTGACGATTCAAATCGGGCGAGATCAGAACTCCGCCGTGGGCCAGAATGACGCGGCCCACCCCGCCCATCGTCAGCATCAACGCCGCCGGACCGCCCATCCCGCCGGTCCGCGTGACCAGCGCCGTGGCGCGCTTCAGCCGCAGCTGGCCTTCCGGCGTCAGCACGCCGGGGCCGATCTGGCGGCTGTAGCGTTCGAGTTCGGCGGCGGTGAGATCGGATTGGCACATGCCGTGGGCCTTTCGGAAGCAGAGCGGTGCAGCGAATCGGTGAAGGAAACGGGAAGCTCCAAGGCCTTTTTCAGCCGCGCGAGGAATTCGTGGCGCGGAATCTCCGTCGCTCCCATCCGCACCAGATGCGGACTGGCTTGCTGGACGTCGAACATGACAAAGCCGCACGACTGAAGATGCCGAACCATGTGCACCAGGGCCACTTTCGATGCGTCCCGGACGCGATGAAACATGGACTCTCCGGCAAAGAATCCGCCGAGCGCCAATCCGTATAATCCGCCCGCCAGTTGGCCACCCTGCCAAACTTCGACGCTGTGCGCAATGCCCAAACGGTGCAGTTCCACGTAGGCGTCGGCCAAATGGGGCGTGATCCAGGTGCCATCGTCCGGCTTGCGAGGTCCCGCACAGGCCTCGATGACGCGGGGAAAATCCGAATCGAACGTGACCTGAAACCGGCCGCTGTTGAGCCGTCGGCGCAAACGCCGCGAGACATGCAGGCAATCCAATTCCAGAATAGCCCGCGGATCGGGACTGAACCACGCGAGAATTTCGTTTTGGCCGTCGTAAACGGGCCAAGGAAAGATCCCGTGACGGTACGCCGTCAGCAGCCAGTCCGTCGTCAGCAGACCGCCGACCATCAACAGTCCGCCTTCGCTGGCTTGCCGAACCGGCGGAAACCTTGGCGCAAGAGAGTTTTTCCCCATGCTTATCAATCTAACGAGTTCGACGGGCCAGGAAAAGTCCGTGCCCGGCAAACGTTTGGGACTCTACGCGGGATGGTTCGTGGTGTACAATCTCCTGAACTGCCATTTTTCGTTTTCCCGTTTGCGGACCGAACCGAGATGCCGCCTTTCGACCGTTCGCTTGATCCGGTGCCACCCCTGGTCCCGCCCGCGGAGTTGCGCGGACGCGCCGACGCCGCCGATCCCGACCATGCGTCCTGGGACGAACCCGCGGTGCGCCGCCGAGAGCCCGGCAGCCATTCGCCCCATCTTATGTCGCGAGTTCTGGTTCTGTTGGCCCTGCTGTTGGCCCTGCAGTACCTGATGCCTTACCTGCTGGAACGATACCACTACGCGATCACCCGCGGCAAGCAACAGGCGGAATACGATGTGGCCGCTGCGGGGTTGCAGGATCTGCAGCTGTCGGCCTTGTCGAAAGCCAGCCAATTGGTTTCGCAGAAAGTGGGGCCGAGCGTCGTCCACATCGACGTCAGCAGTGTACGCAGCCAGCGGCCCCCCAATGAACTGGCACAGCTGTTCGGCCCGCAGACCGAACGATCGCGGGGCCAGGGATCGGGAGTGATCATCGATTCCCAAGGATACATCATCACCAACTTTCACGTCGTCCACTCGGCAGCCGAAATCGAGGTATCCCTCCGCGACGGGCGTGTGCTGCCGGCCCGCATCGTGGGCGTCGACGTGCTGACCGATTTAGCCCTGCTGAAAATCAGCGCCGATAACCTGATCGCCGCACCGTGGGGCGAGAGCGAAGAGATGAACGTGGGGGCCTTGGTATGGGCGCTGGGCAGTCCTTTTGGCTTGCAGAGCAGCATCACGTTCGGGATCATCAGCGCCAAGCATCGGGGCGGGATGGCGGGCGAAGTCTACCAGGATTTCCTGCAGACCGACGCGGCCGTTAATCCTGGCAACAGCGGCGGACCGCTAGTCGACGCCCAAGGCCGCGTCATCGGCATCAACACGGCCATTTTGGGCGACGCGTACCGAGGCGTCAGTTTTGCCATCCCCAGCAGTGTCGCGAAAGGAGTCTACGAGCGGTTGAAGGCCAACGGCCGGGTAGCGCGCGGCTGGCTGGGCGTCCAGCTGGACGACGTTTCCGAGCAGACGGCTGCCCGCCTGGGCCTGCCCGCCGCCCAAGGCGCTTTGATTGTCACCGTGATCGACGACCCGTCGTTGCCGTCGCCCGCCAAGGACGCAGGGCTGATCCAGGGCGATGTTCTGATCGCCTGGAACGGCGCCGCGGTCAACAAGTCGGCGGACCTAATCCGCATGGTGGCAATGACGGAGATCGGCTCGGTGGCCCAAGTCGAGTTGATTCGCCGCGGCCAGACGCTGACCGTCCAGGTGCGGGTCGCGGAACGGCCGGCCTTGTGATTTGGAATTCCATCAGGACGTTCATCATGACGTGGCTTACGGAAAACCCGTTTCCCATCTTGCTGATCGGCTCGCTGACTACGGCGATTCTGGTCGGCGGCTGGCTGCGCACGGGCTCCAAATGGCTGGTGGCGGGCGCGATCGCCGCAATCGCGATTACCGTGGCCTTGGTGCTGACCGAACGCTGGATCGTCACGGATCGGGAGCAAGTGAGCCGGACGCTGCACGAGATCGCCGCTGCCGTGGAACGGAACGACGTCGAGGCGGCCCTGGAGTACGCTTACTCCGGCGCGCCTGATGTTCGTGCGCACGCCGCTGCCGAACTGCGGCTGTACCGGTTCAGTGAAGTCAACATCAAACGCAACCTGCAGATCGAAGTCTTTCCGAACCGCGATCCGCCGCGGGCCACGGCCGAGTTCAACGTGATCGTCGTCCTGACCACGCGGGACGGCCTGATCGGCAATCGCCGCATTCCGCGGTACGTCGAGGTGACGTTCTACAAGGAAGACGACGGCCGGTGGGGCGTCGGGGGATACGATCACTTCGACCCCCGCCGCGGGTTCATGGTGGACCCGGATACCCAGCGGCCGTATGGGGACTAGGCAACTTCGTCGTTCGGCTCAGAAAAACCGCTGGATGTCCAGCGTGAACACCAACACCATCAGGCTCAGCAAACAGCCGACGCCGATCAACGTTAAAGTGACTTGCAGACGCTCGTTCAGCGGCTTGCCTCGCACGCCCTCGGCGATCAGGAACAGCATGTGGCCGCCGTCCAGCGCCGGGATGGGCAGGAAGTTGAGCACTGCCAGATTCGCGCTCAGGAAGGTCAGGAACACCAGCAGCCGAGCGACCCCTTCGGATGCCTCCGAGCCGGCGGCGCGGACGATCATGATCGGCCCGCCCAAGTTGCGATATGAAAGCTTGCCGGTAAACAGCCGCTGGAGCACCGCGAATACCTTCTTCACGCTCGCTGCGGTTTCGGCGTATCCCAAGGACCAGGCTTCCGACCACGACTCAGCGGTTCGCACCTGAGACAAAGGCGTGGTCGCCAGGCGACGCGCCGGGTGGAAGTATTGCTCGGAATCGAACGGTTCGATCGCCACCGTCCGTTCGACGTCGTCGCCGCGGCGATAGGTCAATTCCAGCTTGGCTTCCGGAACCAGGTTCAACACGCTATGGACGAAATACCAGTTGAACAAATCCTTCTCGGCCACGCGGTCCTCCGCCGGCCTGTCAGTCGCCGGCCGCCAGAATCCCGGCACCCAGGACTCGGCTTTGACCATGGGTAGCGGCGCGCCCTCCGGCTCACCGTCCTTGGTGAAAACGACCGAGACCAGTTGGTCGCCGACGGCCAGGCCCGCTTTGGCCGCGGGAGTGCCGGGATGCACCTCTTTGACGACGCTGGTCAGGTGGATCGCCAAGCCGAGGGAGTCGACGCCCAACGCCGATCCCGGGCTGAATCCGTCCTGAAAGTTCATCGGAGCCACCGGGATCACCTGCAATAGGACTGGATCGGCCTCGCCCATCCGCCGCACGCCGAACTCGACGGACTGTCCGATTCGCGGCAATAATCGCTGTCCCAACGTCAGCGGATCGCCGAGGTCCGCTCCGTCCAGCGACACGAGCACGTCCCCCCGACGAAAACCGGCCTTCTCCGCCGGCGATTCTTGCCGCACGCCGACCACGGGCCCGGCCTGCATCACCAATCCGGTCATCCGCAACGGTGTCGGAGGCAACGTGACTTGCCGCGTCTGCGGCGGTGCGGAATCCGCCGCACCGGTTCCCGCCGGGCGCCGGATCGTCACGGTGACGGATTCTGTCATGCGCGGCGCCAAGAGCCGGTCCAAGTCGTGCTCGAAAACAAAACCTGTCTGAGGATCGCGAGGCAGCGGCTGGCCATCCACCGCGACGATCTCATCGCCGGGCCGCAAGGCGGCGTAACCTTCGTCCGAGCCGCGTTGCGTATCGGGGCGCGCGTCGTCATCCAAGCTTTCCAGATCGACGCCAGCCAGGATCGTCGTCGTGGCCGGCCGAACGCCCAAAGTGGCCGGTCGATCCGAATCCGCCAGCCGGTCGGTAGGCGTCACCGAAATCCAGGCCGGCTCCGCCTGACCCGCACGCCGTACAAGCAGATCGAGCGGATGCTTGGGACCGTTGAGCGTCACATCGATCATCAAGTCCTTGTCGAACCGCAATTGCTCGTCCGGCCGGCCGTGGCGGCCGATTTGCAGGATCTTGTCTCCGCCCTGCAATCCGGCGATCCAAGCCGGATCGCCCGGCGCGCTGCCGCCTAAGAGACATGGCATGTAGCTGACGCCTTGGCCATAGGCGATGGCGGCGAAGATCACGGCGAAGATCAAGTTCATGATCACGCCGGCCGAGATGATGATCATTCGCTGCCAAACCGGCTTGGCCGGATAGCTGCGCGGATCCCACTCGAATTTCTCTTCGGCCGCCGATTCGCTCTCGTCCGCCTTGCGGACCTTGATCCGCTCGTTCTCCGCCGCTTGGTTCTTGGGATTATCGTCTTGGCCCAGCATCTTGACGTATCCGCCCAGCGGCAGTATGCCGATGCCGTACTCCGTTTCCCCCCAGCGGAACTTGAGCAGCGACGACGGCAGGAAACCCATGGGGATATCGAAGCCGACATAAAATTTCTCGACCTTGACTCCACACGCCTTGGCCGCCAAGAAGTGGCCCAATTCATGCACGAAAATCACCAGGCCCAGTCCACCCGCGACGGCAAGAATCGTCCACACGATCGCCGGGACCGCCCCCACCGCCGCCATCAATCCGGACACTGCAATCAAACACCCATCCACTTCGTCATCTCCTTCCTCGCCCAGGCATCCAGCCCCAGCAACTGCTGGAGCGTCGGGCTCGGGTCATAATTGTGTTCATCAAGCACGGCTCGGCAAGCGGGCACCACGTCCGCAAAACGGATGCGGCCTTGTAGAAACCCCGCGACTGCCGACTCGTTGGCCGCGTTCAGCACCGCGCCGGCGGTGCCGCCCCGCCGGGCGACTTCGTGGCCCAAACCGAGGGCTGGGAAACGTTCCTCGTCCGGCGGAAAGAAATCTAGTGTAAAGCTCCGCCGAAAATCCAGCCTCGTCGCCGGACCGTCCCAGCGCTCCGGATAGCTAAGTGCATATTGAATCGGCAATTTCATGTCGGGCGGTCCCAGCTGCGCCACCACCGCCCCGTCCCAAAATTCGACCAGCGAATGAACCACCGATTGCGGATGCACGACCACTTCGATCTGTTCCGGCTGCAGGTCGAACAGCCAGCGAGCTTCGATGATTTCCAACGCTTTGTTCATCATCGTCGCCGAATCGATCGTGATCTTTTCGCCCATGTTCCACGTGGGATGCGCCAATGCTTCTTCGATCGTGACTCGCTCCAACTCCTGATGCGTGTGCGCCCGAAATGGGCCCCCGCTGGCCGTCAGGATGATCCGTCTCAATTCCTCCCGCCGTCCCGCCTGCAAGGCTTGGAAGACCGCGCTGTGCTCGCTATCCACGGGCAAGATCGTGGCGCCCCGCTTGGCGGCCTCGCGCATGACCAGCGGCCCCGCCATGACCAGCGTTTCCTTGTTGGCCAGGGCCAACGTCTTCCCGGCCTGGACCGCCGCCCAAGCGCCGGCTAATCCGGCGCTGCCCACGATCGAGGCGACCACAATGTCCACCTCGTCCGCGGCCGCCATCCGCTCGATGCCCTCGGGCCCCAGCAGCAATTGCGTTTCCTCGGGCAATTCGCTCCAGTCAAAACGCCGTCCGCTGTCCGCGTCCGTCACCGCGACCCATCGTGGGCGGACTCTCCGTGCCTGCTCCAGCAACCGTCGACAACTCCGGTGGGCCGACAACCCAATCACCTGCAACCGCCCGTCCGAAGCCGCCGCAACGTCCAGCGTGCTGGTGCCGATGCTGCCGGTCGAACCGAGGACAACTAACTTACGCGACGGACGGCTCATGGAAAAAAGTTATCTTCTTGGTGCCCCAGAATCGGCTGACGCTGGTTGCCGAGCAGCTATTCATTGTCAAAAATACACTGGTGTGTGACCGAAACCCCTTGTGGCGGAACTAGTATTGCATCGGAAACTCGCTACTTGACCCCTTGGTGCAACTTCCGCTGACGTATAGAGTTTCGTCTAGTCACGAATTTTAGAGTGCCGGCAGCTAACAGGCAACCGGAATTACCGGGAGTCCCCAATGAGCGATAATAGCGGCAATTCTCGCCGAACGTCCGACCCCAAAGCCCCTTCGAATGGCCAGAACTTGATCTGGTATCTGGTCCTTGTGGGGATCGGGACACTGGCGGCCACGATGTTCTTCGTAAACACTGGCGGTCACGAGGTTTCCTACTACGATTTTCTGCGGCTGATCGAGGTTAGCCGGCGTGACGAAGCAGGAAAACTCGTCGAAAATACGCCTCAAATCATCGTCAAGACAACCTTGGCAGATGGGCGAGAAAAATACGCGCGTTACCGTAATTTGAGGGAGCTGCGAAATGGTCAGCAGTCCGTCAGCGGCTTGGTAGACGTTCTGGAACTTGGGGAATCGGTCGGCCAAGAGGGGGCCGCCGCTGCGCCGGGTGGCGCCCGCCAGGAACGCAAAGGCGTGCTGTTTCGCGTCAATAAGCCGTCGTCCGGTGAAGCCGAACAGCAATTACTGAAAAGATTTGAAGAATATCGCCTACCCTACAGCAACGAGGCGGGGCCGAGCGTCTGGAAGTCCTATACGCCGCTGCTGATTATAACGGCGCTGTTCGTCCTGCTGTTCCTGTTCATGCTGCGGCGCCTCAGCGGCGCGGGTTCGCCGATGGCGTTCGGCCGCAGTCGAGGCCGGCTGTACGCCCAGGAAGACATCGACATCACGTTCGACGACGTGGCGGGGATCGATGAAGCGGTGGAGGAAGTCCGCGAAGTGGTCGATTTTTTGAAGTCGGCCGAAAAATACCAGCGGCTGGGGGGGCGGATCCCCAAGGGCGTCCTGCTGGTCGGCCCGCCGGGCACCGGCAAGACGCTGTTGGCCAAAGCGATCGCGGGCGAAGCGGGCGTGCCCTTTTTCAGCTTGTCGGGCAGTGATTTCGTCGAGATGTTCGTGGGCGTCGGCGCGGCGCGCGTGAGGGATTTGTTCCAGCAAGCCGAGGCCAAAGCGCCGTGCATTATTTTCATCGATGAAATGGACGCCTTGGGCAAGAGCCGGATGGGCAGCGTGGTCGGCGGACACGACGAGCGCGAGCAGACCCTGAACGCGCTGCTGGTCGAGATGGACGGATTCGACTCGAAGGCCAGCGTGATTGTGGTCTCGGCGACCAACCGTCCGGAAACGCTGGATCAAGCGCTGCTGCGGCCGGGACGATTCGACCGTCAGGTCTTGGTCGACCGGCCGGACATTCGCGGTCGGGAAGCGATTCTGAAGGTGCATGTCAAGAATGTCAAGCTGGATGAGAGTGTGGACTTGAGGCGCGTCGCATCGATCACCCCCGGGTTTGTGGGCGCCGATCTGGCGAACCTGGTCAACGAGGCCGCGCTGCTGGCCGCGCGCAAGGGCCGGTCCGCCGTGGGAATGGCGGAATTCAACGAGGGCGTCGAACGCGTGACGGCGGGGCTGGAAAAGAAACAGCGTGTCATGAGCGACGAGGAGAAGCACCGCGTCGCCTATCACGAGTCCGGACATGCACTGGTCGCCTGCTCGTTGCCGGATACGGACCCAGTTCACAAGGTATCCATCATTCCCCGCGGGATGGCGGCCCTGGGATATACGCTCCAACGCCCCGAAGGCGACCGGTTCCTGATGACCAAAGCGGAGTTGGAAAGCCGCATTCAAGTGCTGCTGGCCGGCACGATCACCGAAGAATTGGTATTTCGCGACATCTCGACCGGCGCGCAAAACGATCTCGAGCGGGCGACCGATATCGCCCGCAGCATGATCATGGACTTTGGCATGAGCCGCCTGGGCCGCGTCAGTTATCGGGAGAGCGCCCGCTCGCCGTTCCTGGCGGTTGCAGCAGGCGACGAGCGGATGCGAACGCACAGCGAGAAGACGGCCCGCGAAATCGATGAAGAAGTGCGGCGGCTGATCGATGAGGCGATTGAAAAGGTGCGGCACATCCTGGAGACCCGTCGCCCGGCGCTGGATGCCATCACCCAACGACTGATGGACGTCGAGTCGATCGACAGCGACGAATTGCAGCGGATTATCGAAGAATGTAACCCGGTTCCGAGAATCGTTCCGGGCACCGCCGAATCGTTGCCGACACGCGCCATCGACCGAGCGGCGGCCGAGTCGCGCGACGCTCGCTCGGCGGAGCATAATGGCTGAAGCATTGGATCCGACCACGCCGATCAAGGAGCCGCAGCAATGGCGGGACCGTGGCAGTTCTGGAATCAGTTGCCCGACGGCATACGGGTCGGCGGAGCCGCGCTGGCTGTTCTGTTGGGCCTGCTGCTGTTGGTGATCATGGTGCTGCTGCTCCGCCGTCGCGGCGGACAGCCGGATCGCGTGGAACCGGACCTCCGTATCGACCTGGCGGCGCTTTCGGACCATGGACCTCCGCCGGCCGGCCCGCGGCTGGAATTCTATGGCACGCCGGTCCGCTTGGCGGTGCTGGTCTTGGCTCCGGCGGGCCGCAACAGCCCGCTTCCGGCGGACGACGAGTTGGCGGATCTGATCGACGATCTCGTCCCGGGCCTGTGGGCGGTCGTCGAGGCCCACGAACCGCTCGTTCGCTGCTGGCCGTGTCAGCTTAGTACCCACGGTTTTACACACGCGTTTTTCAAGCACGTCCAGCTGCCGGGTGACCGCGGCAAGGGCACGCCTTGGTCCGCCGCCGCAGGCCGCTTCGAGACGCGGACACGCCAGCTGCTGGCGGGCCTGGTGTGTGTGGCCGACCGGCCGAATTCGCTCAGTCAGATTGCCGTAGCCCACGCGGGCCAATGGCTGGATGTCTTGCGGGTCAGGAACTTGGGCGAGGAAAGCTAAGCTGGCCCGCCGTGGCCGCCGGAAGAACGGACTTCTTTTATCAGCGAGCCAGCCCTATGTCGCTTCGATCCCTGTTCCGCGTCAAATCCATTGAATCGATGCTGGCTCAGCAGGACGACGGCCCGGGCACGTTGCGGCGCACGTTGGGGCCGGTCGACCTGATCCTGCTGGGCGTCGGGGCGATCGTCGGAGCCGGAATCTTCGGCTTGGTCGGGACCGCTGCGGCCGGCGATTCGCTGCGGCCGGGCGCGGGACCGGCGCTGATCGTGTCGTTTCTACTCACCGGTTTTGCCTGTGCGCTGACGGCGTTATGCTACGCCGAACTGGCGGCGCTGGTCCCCATTTCCGGCAGCGCGTATACGTATACCTACGCCACGCTGGGCGAATTCATCGCCTGGATCATCGGCTGGAACTTGATTCTGGAGTATGCCGTCGGCAACATTGCCGTGGCCGTTTCCTGGTCGGGCTATTTCTGCGGACTGCTGCGAGGCTGCGGGCTCGAGTTTCCCCGCTATCTGGCCACCGACCTGCGGACGGCGCTCAACACGCCCGAGATCTTGGAGCACGCGCCGCGGGCGTTCGGTATCCCGATCGTGTTCAACTTGCCGGCGGTGGGTATTGTCGCGCTGTTAACTGTGGTGCTCCTGGTCGGGATCCGTGCCAGCGCGTGGTTCAATGCCGGGATGGTGGCCGTGAAACTGGGCGTTTTGGGCCTGTTCGTGCTGGTCGGCGTCTTTTACGTGCGTCCGGAGAACTGGCAACCTTTTGCGCCCCACGGCTGGGCGGGAATTCAAGCCGGCGCGGCGGTCGTGTTTTTCGCGTTCATCGGATTTGACGCCATTTCGACGACCGCCGAAGAATGCCGCCGTCCCCACCGCGACTTGCCCATCGGCATCCTCGGTTCGCTGGGCGTATGCACCGTGATCTACATCGCGGTGGCCGCCGTGCTGACGGGCATGATCCCCTGGAACGAACTCAATACGGCCGAACCGCTGTCGGTGGCCATGCGGGTGGCCAAACTCGACTGGGCGGCGGGGATCATCGCCTTGGGCTCGGTGGTGGCGCACACCGGCGTGCTGCTGGTATTCCAACTGGGCCAGCCGCGGATCCTGATGTCGATGTCCCGCGACGGCTTGCTACCGCCCGTATTTTCCCGCGTCCACCCGCGTTTTCGCACGCCTTTCTTCGCGACGTTGATAACGGGGATCTTCGTCGCCGTCGGGGCGTCGCTGGCGAGTCTGGAAGAAATGGCGGATCTGTGCAGCATCGGCACGCTGTCCGCCTTTCTGCTGGTCTGCATCGGGATCGTCGTGCTTCGCCGCCGCGAGCCGCATCGAGCGCGTTCGTTTCGCACGCCTTGGGTCCCGGTCATCCCCCTGCTGGGCGTCGCCGCTTGCCTGTGGCTGCTGGCCGGCTTTCCCCATCTCGCTTGGGCCCGCTTCGCCATCTGGTTGGCCGCCGGCATCGTCTGCTATGCCGGCTACGGTTGCCGGCACAGCCGGTTGGCGGGACCGGAACAGGGGCCGACGACGTAGGCCGGGAATCTCAAATCTCAAATCTCAAATCTCAAATCTCAAATCTCAGATCCCCATTGGACAGAACATAACCGCCCGCTGCCCGGCGTCGTGTCTGGTAGACACCCGCGTCCGCTGTTCTTATACTCTCCGTTTCCATTCCTTCACCGCTTGAGGAGCACCACCATGCCACGAAAACCGCAAACTGCCGAACCCCAGACCCAAGCAAGCGAAGCGCCCCGGGGTAGCAAGACCGCAGCCATCAGGGCGGCGTTGAAGGCCAATCGCGAGAAGATGCCCAACGAAATCGCCAAGCGGCTGAACGCCCAGGGCTGGGATGTGACGGCGCGGCGGGTTAGCGTGGTGAAGTCGATGATGAAGGCCGAACAGGAGGCGAAGACCGCCTCTGCGGGCGCAGCGTCGAAACCCTCTTTCGACGTTCCGAAAGATGCCGTGTCGCTGGCTTCGCTCAAGAAAGCGAAAGAACTGGCCTCGCAGCTCGGCGGAATCGACGAGGCCAAGGCGGCCGTTGCCGCTTTGGCGCAACTGCTGGACTGACGATTCTCCGAGAGTCGAAGGTCTCACTCTGCGGCCGGCGTCGAGGCAGGTTCCGCTGGCTCGCGGGCGCTGATTTCGCCCAGCCGGTCCGCGTCGGACTGGTAGGTGTACGTCAGCCGTTCCGAGCCCGGTTCCTGGCGCAGCACGGGCCATTGATTCGGACCCTTCTGCTCGCGCGCGTAACGCACGGTGCGGGCCTCGCTCGGGCGCCCCTGCGCGTCGCGTGTCAGGACCAAGGCTCCGTCGCGCGTGAATTCCTCGGTCGCGCCGTTGCGGGTCCGCGTCCAGCCGAGTAACTGACCTTGCGGATCGTACCGGTACGCATCTCGCCACGAGGCGGGGGTGAGCAGGGCCGGATCGGCGTAGGAGTCCGGTTCCGACGCGGGGTGATATTCGATGGCCGCGATGCGCTGCGCGTCGTCGTAAGTGCGTCGTTCGTTCGCGGGAAAGTACCAGCTGATGAAGGCTGGCGCCGACCACTGCGCCCCGTTGTGCGCGAATACGCCGACGTCCACCCGGCTGGACAGCAAGGCGCTGTCCGGCTCGACCGGCCGCCGGGGATGCCAAGCCACCAGTACTTCCGCCCGCGTGCCCTGCGGATCCAGCGGCTTGATCTGCACCCGCTCCGGATCGCCGCGCAGCAGCCCCCAGTGGTAGACCAGCGGCCGGTTGTTCGGATCGCGGGTGTTCTCGGCACTGACCAGCATCCGCCGCTGCCAGCGAGTCGCGCGGGCCACGCGGGCGATCGCCGAAACGGTGTCGAACACCTTCTCCGCCTCACCGACGTCGAAGTAATCCACGCCCGCACGGGCCGCATCCTCCTCCACAACCCGCAACTGGACCAGCGGCGGGATCTCGTCGGGCTTCAGGTCGTGGGCGGTGCGCACCATCTTCTCGACGTCCATCGTCTCGGCGCTGAAGACCGCCGGATGAGCCTTGCCGGTCAGATAATCTTCCGGTTCAGCCACCGATTTTCCGCTCAGCCGGAAGACCATCTGGACGGTCGGCATCAGCAGCTTTTGCTCGATCAACATGCGTTGCGTGTCCGGGCGGAACGCCGCCAGCATACAGGCCACGGCGTGCAGGAAAGGCCGGTCCGAACCCGACGAGCCTTGGCTGGTGATCATATACGGTGTGTTGGCGTGGTACACGTCGCCGAACGCGTCGGCATCGTGATCGCGGTGCTCCGGATAGAAATACAAGTGGTTGTTCAGGTACTGTTGAGCGAGCAAGTTCGCGGTGCGAGCCTGCCGCAGCGCGATGCGCGACTGACTGGACCAAAACGGGCCGCTCACCAAGGCCGTTGACGAATTGCCGATCGTCGGCGCATTGTGCAGGAACAGCTGCTGTAGGCCGTGATCGAATCCATGTTTCTTCGGCGGTTCGGCGTACTCGATACGCGTCAAGCCCGGAAACCGGGCGAAGTCCATGTTGCTGTGGTCCCGGTCACGGTTGTCATACAGGAACCCGTGCAAGCCGGCCGCCGTGCCTTCCTGCTGCCATTGACGCAGCAGGTCGCCGACGGGTCCGTTCAGGGTCGTGACCGGCTGGTCCCGATCGGCCGGAGGAAACTGGTGCAGCACGAGGAACTGTGGGATCTGCGCGATCCAATTCGTATTGGCTTCGCTGACCAGCGCCACACCCTCTTTGATTTCCGCTTGAACCGGCGGGGTGGGTCTCGCCTGTTGGGCCTTTTCCGCAGCGGCCAGGGCGAGTTCCTCGAATCGGGATAAGGCGCGAAGCGGCTCGAGATCGGCGTCTTTGCGCATGTGTTCGGCATCCGCCCAGCCGCGCTGTACGGCCGCCGCCAAGCTGGTCAACGCCGCCTCGGTCTTGCCCTGGACCGCTTGGGCACAGGCGAGATTGTAGTGGTTGGCCGCATTGTCCAGCCGGCGCTCCTGGACGGCGCGCGTCAACAGCTCCTCGGCTGCGGCCGGGTTCTTGGCCTGGGCCAACTGCAGGAAACGCAGCAATAGCGCCGTTTGCATCGCTTGGATCTGCGGGGCGTCGAATACGGTGTCCTTGGCGGGCTCCACAGCCGGCGGGGCTTCTTTCGGCCCCGCATCTTCGGCGCTGCGGCCCGCGGGGGCGCCGGATACCAGCAGGACGGCGAGAAAGGTCCCGGCGAACGACCGTCGGCAAGAGAAACGGCCCTGAATCTGCATGTCGGATCCTTTCGTAAACGGGTTCATGACGCGCCGGTCAGAATCGCGTCCGCGGACTCGAACTGATTCTACGCGAGCATACACAAGAACACACCGGCCTTTCCAAATCTTTTCACCAGCCGTCATGAACGGTCCGCCCGCCCGCTCGCACGCGTCGAACAAGCGAAAATGAGTGATTGAGGCGGGGGTGTTATCCGATGCAGAACTACTGACGATTCCGACTGCCAACGGCTGTAGAGATATCCGTCATGTCAGAAGACATTCACATTCAGAACTTCACCACCGGCGAAATCTGCGACTTGGTGCTGAGGAATGACGGCGAGATCACTGCCATCTTGGCGGATGCTCTGAAGCAGTTGATCTACGAAATGGCGGGCCTCCACACAAAGCCTTCCGCCGCCGAGGTGCTGAATCAAATCAAAAGGGCGGCGTGATTCTGCCGTTGCTTAATGCGTTCTCCGCACATTAGCCGGCGAGCCGCCATTCGGGCTCCGGGTTCATCAATTTCAAAAGCCCGGCCGGGCGCCTGACGCATTTGCCGCAATTCCAATTCGCCGCAGCGTTCGGGGCGGAGGCGAATCGGCCGGAACGCCGCAGCTTTCCCGCGAACTGCTGCACGCCTCTTGCACCGTCGAATTGATTCAGTATCGTAGGGAGACACCCCGAACAACGCCCACCTATAAAGGACCGAATCATGCGACGTGCGAACCTCGTCTTGACGGCGAGCCTGCTCGCGGTCACCGGACTGTGCACGGCCACGCGAGCCACGGCTGAACCGGTGATGAAAACCAAAGCCTTTTCCAACTCGCAGGACGGTTTCAACGCTTGCGAAGACCAGATCCGGGCTCGCCACGCCCATAATCTGCTCGCCGGCGGAGGCGTCAAGCTGACGGTCGAAAAAGCCCCAGAAACGATCGAAGCGGATTTTCTCGCAGACGGGCAGGCCGGCGAGCGGGGTGGATTTGGCCGAGCGCCGATGGGCGGGGCGCCGACGATCTTGGTGTGGTACTTGGGCGAGCCGAAGACGATCAAGGAAGTCGGCGTGTACACGTTCAACGGCGACAGCCGCGCGAATCAGGACTACGAAGTTCGCTTTTTCAACAACGCCGCGCAGGCGGGCGTGCGGCCTCAATTTGGCGATTTGTCCGATCTAACCAGCGGAACGACGGTGATCGGCGAGAACGCGGGCGGCTATCACAGTTGCTTTGTCGATTCTGCAGGCGGCACGCTGACTGCGGGCAAGGTCGATTGGATCGAACTGCGGATCTGGGGCTGTTACGGCATTCTTGCCGGGCAACCGGCCAAACAGCCGCAGATGGGCGGCTGGTCCTCGTACATCGAAATCGAAGTGTTGGGCGAAGCGCACGAAGTCACGCCGCCATCACCCGCCGAGATCGCCTATCAGCAGGCGGTCCGCCGCGCTCCGCCCGAGCCGGCGTTGATCAAACTGGCCGATTGGCGCCAATCGCTGATCGCCACGCGCGAAGCGATCACCCAATGGGAATGCGAACAGGATGACTTGGCCATGTACGCCGCCCCGGCCAGGCTCGGCCGATGGCACGTCTTGGGGCCGTTCCCGGCAGACAGCGAGTCCGTAAAGCAGCTGGACGGAGCGAAGCACGTCGATCTATCCGCTCGCTATGCCGGGCGCGACGGCCAAGCGATCGCGTGGCAAGCTCGCGACGATTTCGAGGACGGCCGGCCGATCGACGTGACGAGCTATGCCGGCGCGGCGGCGACGGACGTTGTGTACCTGTGCCGCGACGTGGTCCTTCAGCAAGATCTGCCGGGTGACCGGCTGGTCGCCCGCCTGTCCGCCAGCGACGGTCGAGTCCGATGGTTGCCGCAAGGCGTCCATCTCGACGATCGCGGTCCATTAGCGGCCAACAAGCGGCGCTGGCCCCTGGAGGGCCCCGCCGGCAATCACCAGTTGCTGGTGCGGCTGACGGCGGATCGCGACGGCAAACGGGAGTTCTGGTTCATGCCTCAGCCGCGCCAGAGCCGGCCGGGTGCCGGGGACGACAACGCTCGCGCGAGCCGCCGCCAGCGGGCGCTGGAGCGTGTGGAACGCGAATTTACCAGCCGGCTGGAATCCGCCCAGATTCGCATCGAACGCGACGCCGGGCTGTGGTCCAGCGACGCCAATCAACTGGGCGACTGGCTGCCGCAGCGAATCGATCGGGTGCTGGCGCCGCAGATTGCGACAGCGATCCGCCAGCGTCTGGCCAAGCTGCGCGGAGTCTTGTCCGCGAAAGACGTTGCTGGTGAAAAGGTTGCTGGTGAAAAGGTCGCCGGTGAAAAGGCCGCCGGTGAAAAGGCCGCCGATCGGCTCATTTCCTGGATGGACGAGGTCGAACAGATGCTGAAGACCGAATCCGCGGTCGAACCGCTTCGGGCGCTGTTGTATCGCGTCGAGGCCGTGAGCCGGTCTGCCGCGCTGGCCGCGCGGATCCCGGCCCTCCGCCGCGCCGTCCAGGACCAAACCGAGACCTGGGGCGACGAGTATCCGCAAGCCGCCGAGCACCTGGCTCGTGTCGACGCGCTGGCTGGGGAAACCGCCGGGCTGGGCGAGCGAGTGTTCAGCTCCGCCGGCGATCCGCTGGAGGCCTTGCTGGCGGGGCAAGCCGAGATCGAACGAGCTGTCGCGGCGATCCTGCTGGCCAATCCCGTGCTGCGGTTCGAGAAACTGTTGGTCGTCAAGGGCAATCCCGGGTTCGCGACCAACTGGGGCGGCGCCAATCGGCTCGGGCAGGAAATCTGCATCCTTTCTCCGGTCCGCCCCGACGGCGATCTGACCACGATCCATCGCGGATCCGTCAGCGACATGGACCTGCACTGGGACGCCCGGCGGCTGTTGTTCTCCGATGGCAAGACCGTCTGGGAGATTCAAGTCGACGGCAGCGGATTACGGCAAGTCTCGCCTTCCGAGCCGCCGGTCACGCACTACGACGCCTGCTACCTGCCCGACGGCCGAATTCTGGCGATCTCGAATGCTTGTGAACAGGCCGTGCCTTGCACCGGCGAAGCGAACGTCGGCAATCTGCACGTCATGGACGCGGACGGCGGGAACGAACGGCGTCTGACGTTCGACCAGGATCACAATTGGAATCCTACCGTGATGCACGATGGGCGCGTGCTGTACACGCGCTGGGAGTACACGGACACGCCGCATTACTTCAGCCGTCTGCTGTTCCGTATGAATCCCGACGGCACCGGCCAGATGGAGTACTATGGCAGCAATTCGTACTGGCCCAATGCGATGTACTGGCCGCGTCCTATTCCGGGCCATCCGACGATGGTCAGCTGCGTCGTGTCCGGGCACCACGGGGTATCGCGGTCCGGCGAATTGGTGCTGTTGGATCCGGCTCGCGGGCGCCACGAGGCGCAAGGCGCGGTCCAGAAGATTCCGGGCTGGGGCAAGCCGGTCGAAGCGATCACGATGGACCAGTTGGTGCTCGATTCCTGGCCCAAGTTCGCCGCGCCCTGGCCATTGGCCGAACCGGTCACCCATCGCGGAGCCGGCAAGTACTTTCTGGTGTGCGTCCAGCAGGATCGGCTCTCGTCGTGGGACCTGTGCCTGGTGGACGTATTCGACAATATCACGCCGATCTTAACAGGCGGTTACATCACGCCGATTCCGTTGGTGCCACGGCCCCAGCCGCCGATCATTCCCTCGTTCCTCGATCTAGCGAGCAAAGAAGCGACGATCTACATGGCGGATGTCTATCAAGGTCCGGGGCTGGCGGGCTTTCCGCGCGGTTCCATCAAACAGTTGCGGATCGGCGCGCACCACTACCGTTATCCCGGCAACGGCGACACCGCGGCTTCGTCGCGCGAAGGCGGCTGGGACGTGAAGCAGATCCTCGGCACCGTGCCCGTCGAGGAGGACGGATCGGCCCTGTTCCACGTGCCCGCCAATACGCCGATTTTTATCCAGCCGCTCGATGCCGAGGGCAAGTCCCAGCAGGTCATGCGCAGCTGGTACACCGCGATGCCGGGCGAGGTCCAGTCCTGCGTCGGCTGTCACGAACAGCAGAACACCGTGCCGCCCAGCAAGTATTCCCTGGCGGCGGCAGGCAAGCGGCCGGCGCCGATCGAGCCGTGGTTGGGGCCGCCGCGAGGATTCAGCTTCGACCGCGAAGTGCAGCCGGTGCTGGACCACCGCTGCGTCGGTTGCCACGACGGGCAACCTTGCCGAATCGGCGGCGAGACATTCGCCACGATCGACTTGCGGGCCAAGCGGCTGCACGAGGGTTTTGAGGGTCCGTATAGTCCGGCTTACCTCGCCCTGCAGCAGTTCATCCGCCGGCCGGGCTTCGAGTCCGATTATCATATGCCCAAGCCGGCGGAGTACGAAGCGGACACCAGCGTGCTGGTGCAGATGCTCAAGAAGGGCCACCACAACGTACAGCTGTCCGGCGACGAATGGCGCCAGCTGTACACGTGGATCGACTTTAACGTTCCCTATCCGGCCAATTGGCGCGAGAGCCACCGGCCGCCGCAGGACCAGCAAGTCGAACGGCGGGCGACATACAAGAAGCTGTACGCGAATCTGGACGACCGCGACGAGGCGCCGCTAGAGCTGCCGCCGATCGCGCCTTTCGTGACTCCGCCCGAATCGCCGCCGCGGGCCGCACAGCCGCTGACCTTGGCCGGCTGGCCGTTCCCGGCGGACGAAGCGCAGGCCCGCCAGCAGGCGGCCGGATCCGCCCAGCGGCAATTGGATTTGGGCTCCGGCCTGGCGATATCTCTCCGGTTGATTCCAGCGGGCGAATTCGTCATGGGCGACCTGCGGGGCTTTGACGATGAATGCGCTCAGGCGATCGTGCGGATCGAGCGCCCGTTCTACCTGGGGCAATTCGAGGTGACCAACGCCCAGTACGCCCAGTTCGATCCTCGCCACGACAGCGGCGTGATCGACGAGCGGTGGAAGGACCGCTCGCGGCGCGGCACGGCGATCAACGCGCCCGACCAACCGGTGGTCCGCGTATCCTGGCATCAAGCCATGGCGTTCTGCGCGTGGCTGTCGGCGCAGACCGGAATGCGGTGTTCGCTGCCCACCGAAGCCCAATGGGAATGGGCTTGCCGCGCCGGTACCGACACGACATTTGCCGTGGGCGATTACACCTCGGGAATGTCGCCGTTCGCCAACATCGCCGACGGCACGATCCAGTCGTGGAATCACGGGCGGGCGGAGCCGAATTACCGGGACGGAATCGCCTTTACCGCGTCCGGCGGACGGTTTCCCGCGAACGCTTGGGGCCTGCACGACATGCATGGCAACGTGGCCGAATGGTGCTTGAGCGCGTACCAGCCGTATCCGTACCGGGCCGGTGACGGCCGCGACGCCGCAAACCGACCGGGGCTGAAAGTCGTCCGCGGAGGCTCGTGGAACGAGACGCTGAAGTACGCCGGTTCCGCATCCCGCTGGCGCTACGAGTCCTACAAGCCGGTCCACAACGTCGGCTTCCGCGTCGCGTGCGAAGCTGCCGCCGCGGCACCCGCCGTAGCGAGCGCGGCACAGCCGTAGCCGGCGCTGCACACCGAGGCTCGGACGTACATAATTCAAGATTGCCGGCAAATCAGGCTACCTAGGTGGCTCTGCGCCAGGAGCACGCAACCTGTTCCCGCCGTCAGTCTTTGAGGTCACGCCTCGTCTCCGCCAAGCGGCAAAGAATCTCCGAATTCCCTGTTGACAAGAATGGCGATTGGTTCGATACTCTCATGTGATATTGAGTCTCAATGTTGGTTTTCCGATGGTCTTGCTAGATGGTACGTTCCGATGAAGCCCCATTTCTGCCCGTCGAGGATTGTCTGTCTTGCGAGTGCCCTGCTGACGTTGGCGGCTGGATGCGGCCCGCCACAACTCGTGCTGTTTCCGCTGTCAGGAAAAGTGCTGTTTCGCGGAAAGCCCGTGCCGGGAGCTGAGCTGGCCTTTCATCCCTTGTTCGACGGACCAGGTTGGGTGCCGGTCGCGGCGGCGGCCCCAGACGGCGCTTTCGAGGCTGGTACGAAGTGGCCGGGGGACGGCGTTCTCCCCGGGCGGTACAAGGTTACGGTGATTTGGCGCCCCAGAGTGAATGAGGACGGAGAAGGCCCGAACGTGCTTCCACCTCGATACGCACAGGCGGACACTACCGACCTGGAAATCGAAGCGACTCGCGACGAAAGTCACCCCATTACCCTTGAATTGAAGGATTAGCCCATGCGATATGGCTCTCTTGCCGGCGCTACACGCCGGGGCATTCGTCCGGCCTTTACGCTCGTGGAATTGCTGGTGGTCATTGCCATTGTCGGGATCCTTGTTGCGATTCTCCTGCCCGCGGTGCAGCAAGCCCGGGAAGCGGCCCGCCGAACGCAGTGCAGCAACAATCTGAAGCAGATCGCCCTGGCGATGCATAACTTCGAAAGCAGCTTCGGGTACCTTCCCTTCGGCGACCGGTTGAACGATGCCAATGTCAACAAGGTGGGCCCCGGTGTGCAGATCCTGCCCTATGTCGAACAAGCCGCGCTGCACGACGCGTACGATTGGTCGATCCACTGGTACGACGCGGGCAATAATGCCGTCGTGCAGACGCACCTGAGCGTATTTGTTTGTCCCTCGACGCCGGATTCACCGCGGCTGTTCAGCGGGGTCGAAGGCGGCGTTGCCTTTACTGCATCCGCCACCGACTACATCCCGCCCAGCGGGGTCGGAAATAATGAAAAGAACTACGTGCAAAGCCAGTTCGGCTTGATCGTCGCGGATGACAAGTCCATCTTGACGAAGAAGGTAAAGAGCCCCAACTATCTGCGCGATGCGATCGACGGTTTATCGCACAGCGTCATATACATCGAATGCGCCGGCAAGCCCGACGTGTGGAGCGGTATGCTGCGGACGGGAGCCGCCAATACGAAGACGGGGTGGGCCAGCCACGCAACGGGTTTCGACCCCAAGATGCTGGTCCCCGGCGGCTGCGCCGGCACGGGGCCCTGCTGCGTCAACTGCTGCAACGATCAAGGCGTTTATGCCTTTCACCCGGCCGGAGCCAATGCCGCTCTTGGCGATGGTTCCGTCCGGCTGCTTGGTGCGACCATCTCGCCGCCGGTTTTTGTTTCGATCCTGACGCGTGCCAACGGCGAAGTGTTGCCGCAACTTCCCTGAGACATGTCAGTAACGCCAACGCGTAAGCGAATGCCAAGTCGTGCGAGCATCCGCTTCCGCTTCGAGTTGCGATCGGCCGAAGCCGATTCGGAGTGAGAGGTGCCGGCGATGTTTCAACCCGCGACGATTTCCTCCGACAAGAATCGGATGCTGCGGACGTTCCGCAAGTGGCATTCGTGGGGCGGCCTGCTCCTCTCGCTTCTGATCCTTCTGGTCGCCGCTACCGGTATCTTGCTCAATCACAAGGATCTATTTTTCCACGGGGGAGGGCGGAGCACCGGTCCGACGGGCTTGCTCACCTCGACGACGGATTTCCGCGCTCTGCCGATCAGCTTTGACCGCGCTCTGGAAGTGGCCCGCGA
>Ga0351891_1040_pt1 | contig 52690 bp, 41 predicted proteins | sample TotcelFGM3001K13_FD_206768 | JGI IMG/M metagenome (GOLD analysis project Ga0351891, IMG submission 206768) | Enriched cells from coal bed in the Powder River Basin, Montana, United States - Total cells FGM rep3 HSBNCT.FGM.300.1.K13 ... | reverse complement strand
AAAAATCAGAATGAATACGAGATTAAAATAGTCAGACAGGGAAGAGTAATTTCGCCATTCCCGGTTAAGGGCACGTTTAGTGAGAAGTGCCAGGTTCCCGAAAATTCCCAGAATAAGACCGGACCATCCCGCACATACGATGAGGCCGTCCAGGAAAAACCGCAGCGTGCCGCCTGCGGCAAAGGCGGCAGACCCCGACAAAGTCAGGACGGCATGAACGATGATGAGTACGAAGGTTGCCAGCATCAAATACAGTCCAAAATGAAAAGGGAAAGTCATCAGCCAGAGGGGTCTGTTTTCCTTCCATAGGCCTCGCAGGAGCAGAATTTCCGGCACCATATATTTGAGTTCATTGACGAGCGAGCTTTTATAGGAATTGCCCCACCAGTTCAGCTCCTCCATATAAGAACCGCCATAGGCCACCTTTGCCGTCTTTTCATGCCCGACAGGATAGATCTCCCAGCGGACATGCAGGGGAAGACTTAGTTGCCTGTAAATCAGGCAGGCCGCCGCCCCGATGGACACAACGATGCATAGATATGATAAAATATAAAATCCCATAGGATCATTCCTTTGGTCTTGAGACTTTCCGGAAAATGCCACAGCGATCTTGTAAATGTTTCTCTGCCGGGAACCGTCCTCGCCTGGAGTAAAGAAAGTTCCCCGATCGATCAGACACAACCCGTCGGCTTGGAAAGTCCCGCCAGCTTGCACGCCCCTTTAGCCGGTCCGGTCGGGAAGAGCTCATAGAGCTTCTTCATATCCATGGCGTTGTCTTTGCAGACTTTACGGACCATGGGGGCAATGCCGAACTTCTGGAAATATTCTCTCAGATAATTAATGAGCTTCCAATGTTCTTCGGTAAGCGGGCCTTCAATGTCCTCCGTATGGGCGTAAGCCTGAGCGAACTCCTCCGTCCATTTATCGAGTTCCTGTAAAAATCCGTCTTCGTCCACTTCGTAAATTTTACCCGCCAATTCAATTTGCGGCATTTTCAAAACCTCCTCAGCATTTAATCGATATCTTTTTTATCATAAACCCATCCGCTTGCCGGGCGTGGCATCAGGCCTATCCCTGAGAAAAGCGGGCGCGCGATTTAACTTTGTCTGGTGGTAATGCACGGCTCTGTCAATAAGAGCATCCGCCCACTCGGGAGTACCCAGCGCGTGCAGATGCGTGAAGCCCGCCAGAATATTCTTCCGGCACAGGCCGTCTCTTTGACCGTCCATTCCGGTTCCCCGCACGACGCGGCAGGCGGTGTGGCTTTCGTCATCTTTTTGAGAAAGGATCCGGCAGTAGTGGAATTCATGACCGGTGAGCGTCTGGCCGATGGGGAAAAACGGATTTTCCCGATCCACGGTCAGGGTTGTATACCCGTGGCCTTGAGGTCGTTTCTCCATCCCGAACGCGACCTGCAGCGCGCCGACCATCGGATAGTGTTTCTCGCCGATGCTCAGAGATTCGCCCAGATAGATGAAGCCTCCGCACTCGGCGTAAATCGGGAGACCTGCCTCAGCCGCCTCTCTGAGAGACAGGCGAAAAGATTCGTTTGCGGCGAGCCTCTCGGCCTGGGTTTCGGGAAAACCACCGCCGATATACAGGGCGTCCACGGGCGGCAGAGCTTTATCGTCCAGCGCGCTGATCGGAACCACCCGGGCACCCCGGTCGGCGAGCGCCTCAATATTGTCCTCATAGTAAAACTGAAATGCCGAATCTCTGATGACGCCGATGGTCACCGGCTCATCATCGCCACGGTGGGTCCAGACCGGATTGGGAAACGCGTCGACCTTCCAGGGCGAGGCGCTGCGGGCTGCGTCGAGCAGGCCCGGCATGTCCAGGTAGTCGCGGGCGATCTGTCCCGCCCGGTCGAGCGCCTGATGCACCCGGTCATGCTCCTCGGGGGGAACGAGTCCCAGGTGCCGCTGCACGAACGGCAGGTCCGGCAGACGCGGCACGGTTCCGTAAACGGGCAGGCCGGTGTATGTTTCAATGGATTGGCGAATCACCGAGGCATGACGGCTGCCGTTCACCCGGCTCAGGATAACGCCCCGGATGTCCACCGTGGGATCAAGGTGCAGACAGCCCAGAACCATTGCCGCTGCCGTCCGGGTCACCTTGTCGCAGTCGACAACCAGAATAACGGGAGCGCGCAGGAGTTTGGCCAGTTCGGCCGTGCTGAATTCTCCCCGGGCGTTGACGCCGTCATAGAGACCGCGATTGCCTTCGATGAGCGAAACACCATTCTGGGCGGCATGGCGCGAAAATGAGCGGACGACTTGTTCGGACCCCATTAGAAAAGTATCCAGATTATAAGAGGGACCGGACGCCGCCCGGGCAAGCCAGGCGGCATCAATATAGTCCGGTCCCTTTTTGAAAGGGGCAACCGCTATGCCCTCTCTGCGCAGGGCGACAGCCATCGCCACAGAAAGGGTGGTCTTTCCTGCACCGCCTCGAAGGGCGGCGATCATTAAACGTGGGCAGGATCGGTTCATGATTCATCACCTATTCAGGCACAGGGTTCTTCCTTGGGAAAGAATTCGGCCAGGATGAGGTAGGTTGAACTGCCGCTCGACCAGTACTTCAAAACTTCTTCGTCGAGAAGTTCTTTCACGACATTCTGAATGGCGTGGCGATCCTCATCGGGCAGCCATTTCGTGACGTCCCGGATGTAAAACATCTTCTTGTCACCCTTGGATTTTTCATGGAAAAGGTCGATGACCCGTTTTTTCAAGTCTTCACTCATAATCACCTCCATTTGAACTGCGTCGATGTCCGGAAAGTCTCGGTGGCCAGATCAAAGTCGTCGATATGCTTGTCCGTAAACGGGATGCCGGTCAGACTGAAGAACCGCTCCCAGCCGACCCGGTCGATCCATTCGCCGACTCGCTCGTGTTTGCGGGCATGGCCGGCATAAATTTCAATAATATTTTTGACTGCGTCCACGACCTCCGGCCAGCGCGGCGGGTTATTGGGCAAAAACGGAATCGCCAGCTTGGAGAACTTCGGGGCGCTGCGGGCATTGGAAACTTTGCCGCCCACCCAGATGGAAATGCCGTCATTGTCGGGATCCGCAATCGGCATCGCCGGGCACACCGTATAGCAGTTGCCGCAGTACATGCATTTTTCCGGATTGACGGTGACGGTTTTGTTTTTCATGTCGCCCCGGATCGCTCCGGTCGGACAGGATGCCACCGTGGAGGGAATTTCACACATATTGGGAACGCGGGAGTTATCCGTCTTGGGGATGGTCCGGTGGATGCCCAGAATGGCGATATCCGAGCAGTGCACGGCTCCGCACATATTCAGGCAACAGGCCAGGGCGATCCGCACATGCGCCGGCAGTGTGGCCGTTACAAAGTAATCATAAATTTCATCCATCAGCGCTTTAACCGGGCCGGAGGCATCGGTCGCCGGCGTATGGCAATGGACCCATCCCTGGGTATGAACGATGTTGGAGATGGAGTGCCCCGTGCCGCCGATCGGATAATTACGGCTTTTCAATTCCTCAATTAGCGGTTCAATTTTATCTTTATCGTCGAGCAGGAATTCAATATTGTGGCGGCTCGTAAAACGCAGGTAGCCGTTACAATACTTTTCGGCGATATCGCAGATTTCCCGGATATGATCCGTCGAAACGAGCCGTGGTGATCCGGCGCGCACGCTGTAGAGCGCCTCGCCCGACTGCCCGATATGCATGAGGACGCCCGGCTTCAGGATTTCATGGTAGAGCCATTTCCCGTAATTTCTCTGGATGACGGGAGGCAGCATGGTTTTATAATCAGGGGGACCGATATCTGTTCTTGCAGCCATTTTACTTTACCTCCTTTTGGATATCTTCGGGCCAGAAAAAGACGTAGGGATTGCTTCTGGGCGCCTTCACCATCTGCGGAACCGCCGGAAGGCCAACGGCCTTCAAAAAGACCCGCATGCCCAGTCGCGTGATCAGTTCGCCGAGTCTTTCACGCGATTTGCCGAACTCGTCCCACCAGTCCTGAATACGTTCGATCAGATCTTTGAGTTCCGTGTAAGGAGGTTCCATTTTCATAAACGGCACGATCACCCAGGAAAGCAGTGCACCCTTCACAATGGGCGCCTTGCCTCCAACCAGAATGGATGCGCCTTTTTCCTTACCCGGCTTGAGAGCCTTCGGCATCAGGTTGATGCAGTGCATGCAGCGGGTACAGTCCTCATTATATATTTTCAATTCTTTGCCGTTCCACTCCATGCAGCGGGTCGGGCACAAATCGCAGACTTCTTTTTGAATATGGATGGTTGAGGCATAGGCCAGAGCTTCCTGCTGATCGATTTGAATATCATCTTTCCAGGTCCCGATGATCGACAGGTCGGAGCGGGCGATCGAAGCGACGCAGTCGTTGGCACAGGCGGCAACTTTGATCTTGAATTTATAGGGGAACATGGGGCGATGGATTTGATCCTGATACGTCATCGTGATGTTGTAGCAAATATCGAGGCTGTCCACGCAGGCCCATTCACAGCGCGCGGGTCCCACGCAGGCACTGGGCGTGCGCAAGGCCGAGCCGGATCCGCCCAGGTCAAAGCCGGCCTCGGAAAGATCATCGAAACAGGGCTGGAGATGGTCCGTGGTTGTCCCCAGCAAAATGACGTCTCCCGTAGCGCCATGCATGTTGGTGAGTCCGCTGCCGTGTTTGTCCCAGATATCGCACAACTTGCGCAGCGTTTCTGTTTTGTAGAACCATCCCGTCGGATGATTGACTCTCATGGTATGAAAAGCCTGAACATTCGGGAACAGATCGGGACGATCCGAATACCGCCCGATGACACCGGCGCCGTAGCCCTTGACGCCAACGATGCCTCCGTGCTTCCAGTGACCGATCTTGTCCTCGTAGGAGAGTTCCAGCTGGCCCAGGAGATCCTCAGCCATGGGACTCTTCTGCGCTGCCTGCTTCAAATCTTTGACGAAGCTGGGCCATTTTCCTTTTTCCAACTCGTCGAGCAGGGGAGTTTCTGTTTTCGCCATGATTGCCTCCTTTTTGAAATCATTCTCTTGCGTCAAGCCCTTCGAATGAGTAAGTTGCGAATGAACAACTTTAACCGAATGGTATTCAAAAATAAATCATATGTCAAGGGATTTTGCATAAATTTCTATGCTCAAATCTTAGAAGGACCGTCTCCAATAAAGTCTTCAACCGGCACCCTTTCTCCATCGACATAAAAGCCGGCCAATGGATAAGGCAGATTGAGAAACAGATACTTTTTTGCTTAAAAGTGGTATTCGATTCGCGATAATTTTTAGCACACACCGACGATAAAAAATCTTACGTGTATTGGCTATTGGATGATTGGAAAATGAAGATATTACCGGACAGACCCTGCGCTCTTCTTTGGGATGAATCCTTCCTTTGGGGGCTGATGGCCCGGCGGGCTCTCCGGGGGGCAGGACTGCCTTTCGACCTGCTTCGGTCTAACGATATTCGGGCAGGTAAACTTTCCCGCTACGCAATGCTTTTTGTTCCCGGAGGATGGGCATCCGCCAAGCTTCATGCCCTGGGAGAGAAGGGACAGTCCGAGATTCGCAGTTTCGTGTCCAAAGGCGGAAGTTACCTGGGAATTTGCGGAGGTGCAGGGATGGCGACCGAAAGAGGTCTTGCCCTGCTCCCCATTGACAGGGTGCCGACAAAAAACAGGGTTCCCAGTTTCAGCGGACCGATCCGCTTATCCCTGACCGATCATGCCATCTGGAGCGGCATCCGGACTCCAGTCTTTCATGCCTGGTGGCCGCTGCAGTTTCAGATCACCGCCGAAAGACAACTGCGTATTCTGTCCAGATATGATGAAGCCCTTGATGATGCCTACAGTGCGGATATTCGTGTCGGTGATGGGAGGATTGCGGGCTGGTCGGAATCGGAAGAGCAATATGGAATATATTTGGATCCCGACCGGTTGAAGGATCAGCCGGCAGTCGTTGAAGGGCGGTATCAAGGAGGCAACGTGCTCCTTTCGCTTGTGCATTTTGATACACCCGGAGATCAAAATGGTGCTTTGGTCCTTCGCAACCTGTGGCGATATTTGATCCGTGATGACGATTTTTATTTTCCTTCAGGCAGTATGCCTCAGAGAAACCGGAGCAACGCGGCTGATTACCTTCAATTTAAGGGAATTTTGGATGATATCAACGACGCCGTCGCCGGTTTGATCAGGACAGGCGAAGAGAGGCATCTCTGGCAGCGGCGCAATCCTCTGCTTTTGCAGTGGCGCCGCGGGGTGAGGGGAATGGAATGCTCAACGCTGGCCGCGATGATTGATGAAATTAACGGGTGCCTTTCCCGTTATAGCCAGCTCCTGCCGGGAAAAGAATCATCACTGCCGGAAACAATTGATTCGTCTCATTTGAGTCAGGATTTAGCGCTGATCAGGGAATTGACCATTTCCTTCACAGAAGAAGCAAAAATACTTCTGGCACAGGAAAATCAATTAGAGTCAGCGCCGGCCGATGGTGCGGCTGAAAAAATCAGCGGCCTGAAATTAAACCTTTTCGGTTCTTCGAGAAGCTACGGAGGAAATTTCAAACGTCTCATCGACGCAGTCGACGATCTTCTTCTTAAATTGATAAAATGACCCGACTTGTGGCGTATGAGTGAAAGATCACAAGCGCAACTGCCCCGCAAAGACCTGACGCATTCAAATATAGCATTGACTATTTGCTTTATTGTGATTTGATTATGCTGCATGCATCAAGAATTGTTCTTGACGCTGGCAAAGTAATTTGCCTATCCTCGGCTAAATTAAGCATGTAAGGAAAGAACACATGATTCAAGACCTCATCAATAATTTATCAATATATTTGAATAGCTCCATTCTACTGGCCTTTGTCGCCGCCTACCTGGGAGGAGTGGTGATCAGTTTTACCCCCTGCACTTACCCGTTGATTCCCGTGACGGTCGGTATCATCGGTGCACAGGGCACCTCATCAAAACTGCGCGGATTTCTGTTGTCCTTGTTTTATGTCCTGGGTGTGGCGGTAACCTATGCCGCCCTGGGAGCCGTGGCGGCTATGTCGGGCAGACTCTTCGGACAATTACAGACGACGCCGCTCACCTATTTTATCATGGCCAACATTTGCCTGATCATGGGATTGTCCATGCTTGATGTATTCAGAATCTCCATTCCGATTCCGCAAAAACTGCTGCAATATTCCGGCGGGAAAAAAGGATTTGTTTCCAGTTTTATTCTGGGGGCGGCTTCCGGTTTCGTCATCGGCCCCTGTACGGCGCCCGCACTGGGGGTGCTACTCGGTTTTGTGGCTCTGAAAACCAACGTTTTGCTGGGTATTGGCCTCCTGTTTATATTTGCTCTCGGCATGGGAACGCTTTTGATCCTGATTGGCACATTTGCGGGATTTATATCATCGCTGCCGCGATCGGGGACTTGGATGACCGTCATCACAAGGGTTTTTGGCGTAATTTTAATTGGCGCTGCTGAATATTTCCTATATACTGCGGGTACTTTGTCTTTTTAGTCCAGAGGATTCATGAGAAGAAAAATTAGTGTATCTATAGCTTTATTTTTGATGGTTTTTTTTATTACGGTGACGCTTGCATGGGGCCAGTATATACCCAATGCGCCGTTCAAACCGCAGAATTTGACGGCACCGGATTTCTCCCTGAAAGACGTGAACGGTAAGACATTTCGTCTGAGTGCCCAGCGCGGCAAGCCGGTGCTGATTTTTTTTGGAACCACCTGGTGTCCGGGATGTCGAACTGAAATTCCCGTCTACAAGAAGGTCTATGAAACTTACACGCCGCGCGGCCTGAATGTAATTTATGTCAACATTATGGAATCTGCAAAAAAAGTCTCGCGATTTGTGCAGACCCATTCGTTACCTTACCGAACGCTTTTGGATGAGGACGGCGATGTGGCCAATGCCTATAATGTGGTTGGCGTGCCCATGATCATACTGATCGACAAAAACGGCTACATCATAAAAGTCGGCCATAGTTCTTCCGAAATGCCGCTGGACAAGGTTTTACAGGGAAAATAAAAGGGCAGAACTTGCCCCAGATGGCAGGTGACGCTCTGCCTCTCAATCATCATTGCATTTGAAAAGCGACCTTTGGAAAGGGTGAATCTATGACGCAAAACGATTGGTTGCATAACTTTGCAAAGTCCGATACAGACCGCTGGATCGGCGGCGTTTGCGGCGGCTTGGGAGAGCACACACCTGTCCCGTCATGGGTATGGCGTTTACTTTTCACTTTGCTGGTTCTCTGTTTCGGAACAGGAATAGTCATCTACATTCTGCTTTGGATTTTTGTCCCGAGCAAGTCTTAAGGCGGGATCATCCGGACAGGAATAAGCGATGCGGCCCATTCCGGTAAGAAGGCAATAATTATCTATTGAAGATAAGAGTTGAAAATCTGGCGCTGGATACGATCCGGCCAAAAGAAATCAGTCAATCCTATCCTTTGCTTTTCATTCATGGTGCGGGTGGAACAAGTCAGTACTGGAAGAATTATCTTCCTTATTTTGCCAGCGAGGGTTGGGAGGTCTTTGCGATAAACCTGCGCGGTCATTTCCCCTCGGACCGGGAAGAGGCCCTGGCGCGGGTAACGTTGGAAGATTATCTGGCTGATGTGGAGCAAGTCATCAACCGGCTTGATATCCGGAATTGCGCTGTCATCGGGCACAGTCTGGGTGGCTTAATCGCCCAGAAAACAGCCGAAAGTATCGGATCGATCAGCGCGCTTGTCACCATCGCCAGCGCGCCCCCCTTTGGAATCACACTGGAAGTGAATCACGATCTGTCCTATTCCGGGGCGATTATAAAAACTCTGTGGGGGATGATGAATATGAAGCCGGTCAAACCGACTTTTTTGATGGCCGAGCAGACCGTTCTCAACAACATCAGCCCGGAGGAACGGAAGGCGGTTTTTGACATGTTCGTCGCCGAATCGCTGTTTGTCGGCTACCAGGTAGCCCAGGGGTTCCCGGTTGATCCGTCAAGGATGAAGTGCCCGAAGCTGGTCATCGGCTGTCTGAAAGATGTAATTGCTCCGGCTTCCATGCAGCAGAGTCTGGCGGTTTTTCTCCAGGCTGATTATATTGAATATAACCAGTTCGCCCATCTGCCCATGCTGGAGAATGACTGGGATGCATCGGCACAGGATATTCAAAACTGGTTGAAATCGACAATCCACGGATGAAGCAAAAATAAGTGCCGGTCCTTGGCTGGAAACGGCAAAATAATATGGAAACAGATTCACCTCATCAGCCGGATACGGCATGGGGTGACGCGAAGCTGGATACATAAGCGCCAAGCGGAAAACGGATGCATCATCTGACAAAAATAGAAAAATAAATGAAATATAGGAAAGGGTTGGAAATGAAGTACCAGGATGATATTTATGTTTATGAATGGGCAAATTATTTTGATAACAACTGCAACAGCTACTATATCGGCGGCGGCGTTCAAGCGCTCATCGACCCCGGCCTGACGCGTTACCTTCCCGATTTGCTCAATCAGATGGCGAACGACGGCATCAAGAAGAAAGACATCAAGTATGTGATCAACACACATTCTCATCCCGATCACTTTCAGGGTTCGGAATTGTTTGATCAGGAAAAAGTGAAGATCGCCCTGCACCGCAAAGAAATGGACTTTCTCAAAGGCGTCGGAGGAGAGCTTTACGGGCTTTTCGGCATCACGGTTCCGCAGATGCAGATCAACATGCAACTGGAAGACGGCAAACTTGAATTGGGCGATCAGATTTTTAAAGTCATCTCGATCCCCGGACACACGCCCGGCTCCATCGGACTTTACTGGCCGGCGAAGAAAGCTCTCTTCTGCGGCGATGTCGTGTTTCAGCAAAATGTCGGACGGACGGATTTCCCCGGCGGCAACGGCTCGCTATTAAAGAAAAGCATCGTCACGCTGTCCGATCTGGAAATCGAAGTCCTTTTCCCGGGCCACATGGGTATCATCGAAGGTCACGACAAGATTCAGGACAACTTCAACATCATTATTCAAAATATATTCCCCTATATTTAGGCGGCGTATTACCGAAAGGATCAACGTTACATGGCCAATGAAGGAAACAAAGTTATCTACTCCATGATTGGAGTCAGCAAGGTCTACGAAAAAAAACCGGTGCTCAAGGACATCTATTTGTCCTATTTCTACGGCGCAAAAATCGGCGTGATCGGCCTCAATGGGTCGGGCAAAAGCTCGCTTCTGAAAATTCTTGCCGGGGTTGACGACGAATTTCTGGGAAAGACCATTCTGTCTCCCGGATACACGGTGGGCTACCTGGAGCAGGAACCGCGTCTGGATGAAGCCAAAACCGTCCGCCAGATTGTGGAGCAGGGCGTGCAGTCGACGATGGACATCATCAACGAATACAATGCCGTCAACGAAAAATTCGCCGAGGAAATGTCGGACGATGAAATGACCAAGCTCTGCGATCGCCAGGCCGTTCTGCAGGAAAAAATGGATGCGCAAGACGCGTGGGATATGGATTCGCGCCTGGAAATGGCGATGGATGCGCTGCGCTGTCCGGCAGGCGACACGCTCGTTGGCGTGCTCTCCGGCGGTGAGAAGCGCCGTGTTGCGCTGTGCCGCCTTCTCTTACAGAAGCCCGACATCCTGCTCTTGGATGAACCCACCAACCACCTGGACGCGGAGTCCGTCGCCTGGCTGGAACACCACCTGCAAAAATATGAAGGCACGATCATTGCCGTCACGCACGACCGGTATTTTCTGGACAACGTCGCAGGCTGGATCCTGGAGCTCGACCGCGGCCAGGGCATTCCCTGGCAGGGCAATTATTCCTCCTGGCTGGAACAAAAGCAAAACCGTCTGAAGAATGAAGAAAAAACAGAAGGCGCCAGAATCAAAACTCTGGAGCGCGAACTGGAATGGATTCGTATGTCGCCCAAAGGCCGGCATGCCAAATCCAAGGCGCGCATCAACGCATATGAAGAGTTATTGGGGACAAATCTGGAGCGTGAATCCGGCACCCGCGAAATCTTTATCGCGCCGGGACCCCGCCTCGGTGATCTGGTGATCGAGGCCCAGAACGTAAACAAAGGCTATGGCGAAAAATTGCTTGTGGAAGGCATGACTTTTTCGCTTCCGCCCGGAGGGATCGTCGGTGTCATTGGCCCCAACGGCGCGGGAAAAACGACTCTCTTCCGCATGATCACCGGGCAGGAACAGCCGGATTCCGGAACGATTCGCATCGGCGAGACTGTGAAATTAGCCTATGTCGACCAGAGCCGCGATTCGCTCGATCCCGACAAAAACATCTGGGAGATGATTTCCGACGGGCAGGATATTATCAATATCGGCAGCCGGCAGATCAATTCCCGCGCCTACGTATCGCGATTCAATTTTTCCGGCACGGACCAGCAGAAAAAAGTCGGAACGCTCTCCGGCGGCGAGCGCAACCGCGTCCACCTGGCACGCATGCTCAAGGAAGGCGGCAATGTTCTGCTGCTCGACGAACCGACCAACGATCTGGACGTGAATACTCTGCGCGCACTGGAAGATTCCCTGGAAAGCTTCGCCGGCTGCGTTGTCGTCATCAGCCACGACCGGTGGTTCCTCGACAGAATCTGCACACACATTCTTGCTTTCGAAGGCGACAGCAAAGTGCTGTTCTTCGACGGCAACTATTCCGAATACGAGGAAGACCGCAAAAACAGACTGGGAGCCGCCGCCAGCCAGCCGCATAGGATCAAGTATCGGCAGCTGACACGAAGATAAATGGGCTATAGGCTGTTAGGAGATTGCAGTAACAGTTCGGCTTAATTACCCTCAACGCAGGGACTAAATCTTGGGTAACTTGATTTTTCTTTTTTCCGTCTGGGGACAGGGACGGTAGAAAATGGCGATGTTGCCGATGAGGCCGACGAGTTCGCTTTTCGTGGCGGTGGCAATTTGGGCGGAAATTTCCTTTTTGGCATCCTTGAATTCGTAAAATTTGACTTTGATAAGTTCGTGGTCTTTGAGTGCAAGATCGATGGAGCCGAGCAGTTGCTCGGTGACACCTTTAGCGCCGATGATGACGAGCGGTTTTAAATGATGCGCTTCTCCGCGCAGATATTTTCGCTGAGTGCCTTTAAGTGGTTCCATGATTTGTTCCTAATTCTTTAAGTTGGCCTTTGTATAGCACAGATAAATGTTTTTCAAAAACTTTTATCTTTCATTCTCCCTCCTCTCCATGTGCATCCTTCGGGTGATCTCCACCCAGGGACGGGGGATGTTACTAACAGTCCAAAAAGTAACAACATTTGCCACGTTGCACTGACAGTTTACTTCAGCGCAGGCGGGGTCCGGTTAAAATAATCCTGAATTCCCGCACTCAGGAGCCACCTTCAAGGTGGTGACCTCGCGCAGTGCCGCCTTCAAGGTGGTGGCCTTCAGGTTACGCGTGACCTTCAGGTCATTAGGTTATTCGCGGAAATGGCAAATAATAAATTCAGTAGAAATGTTATCTAAATAGTGTCATGATCCATTCACATTCCATTGAGAGGAGTTTTGAATGAAAAACAAGATTTCTTCTTCCAAAGCTGCACCCCGTATCAAGTTTGATCCTGATTTCGGCACGGCCATTGGGGCCGTCAAAGCCATCAAAGCCGGCGTCATCTCGTCCCGGGAACTGACAAAACACGTCTTCGGCCGCATTAAAAACCACAATGAAAAGATCAACGCCTTTGTGACACTCAATGAAGAACAGGCCCTGAAGCGAGCCCGCAAGGCGGACAGCGACCTGGCTTCCGGAAAAACCTGGGGGCCGCTCCACGGCCTGCCGATTCTCATCAAAGATCAATTCCTGACAACAGGATTGCGGACGACATGCGGTTTTACAGAACTTGCCGATTACATACCCAAAGAAAATGCCGTAACGGTCGACAGGCTGCTCAATGCCGGCGCCATCATTGTCGGTAAAACAAATTTGCCGGTCGGAGGCGGTGATATCCAGACTTACAACAAGGTTGCCGGAACGACCAACAACCCCTGGGATGTAACCAAAACCTCGGGAGGATCGACCGGAGGCGGAGCCGCTGCGTTGGCCGCGGGATTCGGTTTTCTCGAACTGGGGGCGGATCTGGCCGGATCGATCCGCACGCCGAGTAATTTCTGCGGTGTATACGGACATAAACCGTCCCTTAATATCGTGCCCATTCAGGGAATGATTCCCCCTCTGCCGAGTTTGGTTCCGGCATCCATGAACCGGATCGGATTGAACGATCTCGCTGTGGTCGGACCCCTCGCGCGCTCAACACAGGATCTAAAACTGGCGTTGGAGATTATTGCCGGACCGGCTCCGGATGAAGCTATTGCTTATCGCTGGGCTCTGCCCAAAGCCCGTAAGGCGAAACTCAAAGATTACAAAATCGGTTATGTAACCGATGACCCTTTCTGCCCGGTCAGTCCTGAAATCACGATCATTATATCCGATACTGTGGAGACCCTGCGCAAAGAAGGCGTCAAAGTAAAAGAGGGATGGCCTGCGGGAATCAAACCGGATGAAATATTTGGCATCTATTTCCAGTTACTGGCCGCATCCTTTTCGGCATCACCAATTTTTAGTGAGGCGGTTATTAACAGGCTGAAGACCTTCTTCGACACGCCTTATGGAGGTTACGAGAGGAGTTACGTGGAGGGACTGACATTATCCCATAAGAATTGGTCTTTTTTGAGTATAGCGCGCCTCGCTGGCAGGCTGGCCTGGCAGGAATATTTTAAGCAGTATGACGCCTTTCTTATGCCGGCCAATTGCGTGGCGGCCTTTCCTCACAGTCACGACAGCAATATGTGGGGACGCGTCATCGAAGCACCGGATGGTCCGAGATATTATGCGGAGACTTTTAAATGGATATCTATTGCCACACTTGCCGGATGTCCGGCTACAGTTATTCCTGTTGGACAGACGAAAACAAATCTGCCGATAGGCATACAAATTATGGGACCGTACATGGAAGATGGCACATCGCTTGACCTGGCGATGAAGATGGAAGAGGTTCTGGGTGAATTTACACCGCCGCCGGGATTTTAATAAAAAAAGAGTTCAAGGTACAAGGCGCAAGGTAAAAATGGGAGCAACTGATTGTTGAAGCGGACCGTTTTTGACATTTGAGGAAGAAAAATGTTTTGCCCAAAATGCGGAGCCGAATACCGGGAAGGATTTACTCATTGCGCCGATTGCGATGTTGCGCTTGTCGGCGACCGGCCACCGGAAACTGAGGATCATCTGCGTTACGTGGAGATGGTAGAAGTTTTCTCGACATACAACCCCGGCGATATTGCGGTCATCAAATCCATTCTCGACGCTGAAGACATCCACTATTATTTTCAAGGTGAGAACACCAATTTAATGGTTGGAGGCGGGTCTTACGCCCGCCTGCTGGTCCAGGCCGATCAGGTCGAGCGTGTCAAAGACATTCTGCAAGAACTGGAATTTCTGGAAAAATAAAAGGGAACGGTCCATAGACCGTCCCCTTCTTCTTAACCTAACAGCCTATAGCCTACAGTCTATCAGCCTATTTAATTTCCGCATGATAACTCTGCAGTGATTTCGCGCGGCCGTGGCCCTGGCGGAAAGCGGCAATTCCTTTGACCGCGGCCACAGCAGCGGCGACGGTCGTGATGTATGGAATCTTGTATTTGATGGCTGCTTTGCGGATGTAGGAATCGTCATACTTGCTGAGGCGCCCTGCCGGCGTATTGATCACCAGCTGGATCTCGCCGTTCTTGATCGCGTCGACGATGTTGGGACGGCCTTCATGCATCTTTAAAATCCGTTCCGATGAAATTCCGTTATCGGCAAAGAATTTATAGGTGCCGTTCGATGCTTTGATCTTAAACCCGATTTTGGCAAAGGCACGGGCGACTTCCAGAATACCATCCTTATCCTTTTCTTCAACCGTGATGAGCACAGTGCCCTCCGCGGGCAGGCTCTGCCCGGTGGCTTCCTGAGCCTTGTAATAGGCCAAACCGAAAGAATCGGCAAGCCCCAGCACCTCGCCGGTGGACCGCATTTCCGGGCCCAGAATCGGATCGACTTCCTGATACATGTTGAAGGGGAATACGGCTTCTTTAACGCCAAAATGGCGGAAGCTGCCGTGTTTCAGATTCAGATCCTTGAGTTTTTTGCCCAGCATCACCTGCGTCGCGAGTCTGGCCATCGAGATATTACAGACCTTGGAAACAAGCGGCACCGTGCGCGAGGCGCGGGGATTGGCCTCCAGGATGTAGACGACATTATTGGCGATGGCGTATTGGATATTCATCAAGCCGACAACGCCGAATTCCACGGCAATTTTTTTTGTGTAATCATTGATGGTTTCGATGTGACGCGCCGAAATGCTGATCGGTGGAATCACGCAGGCGGAATCGCCGGAATGGACGCCGGCCAGTTCGATGTGTTCCATCACGGCCGGGACAAACGCATCCGTGCCGTCGGAAATGGCATCGGCCTCGGCTTCAATGGCGTTTTCCAGGAACTTGTCGATCAGAATCGGCCGTTCGGGCGTAACATCAACTGCCGCATTGACATAGCGCCTGAGCATCTCTTCGTCATGGACGACTTCCATACCCCGCCCGCCCAGCACGTAAGACGGACGCACCATCAGCGGATAGCCGATGCCGGCGGCGATTTGGAGCGCCTGTTCCATGTTGCTCGCCATACCGGACTTGGGCATGGGAATGCCGAGCTTATCCATCATCTTGCGGAAACGATCGCGGTCTTCGGCCAGATCGATGGTTTCAGTTGAAGTGCCGATAATTTTAACGCCTGCTTTCGCCAGATCCGCCGCGATGTTGAGCGGGGTCTGTCCGCCGAATTGGACGATCACGCCTTCCGGTTTTTCTTTTTCATAGATGCTCAAGACATCTTCCACGGTCAGCGGTTCGAAGTACAGTTTATTGGAGGTATCGTAATCCGTGGAAACCGTTTCCGGGTTGCAGTTGACCATGATCGACTCGATGCCTTCATCGCGGAGAGCAAACGCAGCATGGACACAGCAGTAGTCAAATTCAATTCCCTGGCCGATACGGTTCGGCCCGCCGCCCAGCACCATGATCTTGCGGTTTTTGGTCGTACCGACTTTATCGGGTGCGTTGTAGGTAGAATAATAATATGCAGCGTTTTCGACGCCGCTTACGGGCACGGCATCCCAGGACTCGGAAAGCCCCGCGGCCAGCCGCTGTTTGCGGATGTCTTCTTCCTTCTTGGTCAGAATCTGAGCGAGGTATCGATCCGAGAAGCCGTCCTTCTTGGCCTGGATAAGCAGATCGTCCGGCAGCTTCTTGCCTTTGCAGGCCAGAATTTTTTCTTCGAGCTGTACCAGTTCCTTCATCTGCTCAATAAACCATTTCTTGATGAACGTCCTGGTGTGCAGGTCATCCACCGTAGCGCCCTTGCGCAGGGCTTCATACATGATGAACTGCCGTTCGCTCGATGGTTCGCTCAAGCACTCCATGAGTTCATCCAGTGATTTCGAGTTAAAATCTTTCACAAAGCCCAGGCCGTAGCGCTTCTTCTCCAGGGAGCGGATGGATTTCTGGAACGCTTCTTTGTAATTCTTGCCGATGCTCATGACTTCGCCGACGGCGCGCATCTGCGTGCCCAGCCGATCTATTGCGCCGGGGAATTTTTCAAAATCCCAGCGGGCGAATTTCACAACCACGTAGTCGCCGGAGGGTGTATATTTTTCGAGCGATCCGTCTCGCCAATAAGGAATTTCGTCCATGGTGATGCCCGAAGCCAGCGTCGACGAGATGAGGGCAATGGGAAAACCGGTGGCCTTGGAAGCCAGCGCCGATGAACGCGATGTGCGCGGGTTGATTTCGATCACGACGACGCGGTCGGTCTTGGGATCATGCGCGAACTGAACGTTGGTGCCGCCGATGACCTGAATGGCTTCGACGATATCATAAGAATACTTCTGCAAGCGTTGTTGCAGTTCTTTGGAAATGGTCAGCATCGGCGCGGTGCAATAGGAATCGCCGGTATGCACGCCCATGGCATCCACGTTTTCGATAAAGCAAACCGTAATCATGTTGTTCTTCGCGTCGCGAACAACTTCCAGTTCGAGCTCTTCCCAGCCGATGACGGATTCTTCGATGAGAATCTGGCCGATGAGGCTTGCCGAAATGCCTCGGCTGGCAATGATGCGCAGTTCTTCCAGATTATAAACAATACCGCCACCCGTACCGCCCATCGTGTAGGCCGGACGAATGACCACCGGATAACCCATCTCGGCGGCTATTTTTTCTGCTTCTTCTACCGACGTAGCGGGTGAGCTTTTGGGCATGTCGATGCCGAGTTTTTGCATGGCTTCTTTAAAGGCGATCCGGTCTTCGCCCCGCTCAATCGCGTCAACCTGAACGCCGATCACTTTCACATTGTGCTTTTGCAGAACACCCAGCTTGTATAATTCCGACGTCAGATTCAAACCGGTCTGGCCGCCCAGATTGGGCAGAATGGCATCCGGTTTTTCGTTTTCGATGATTTCAGTGATCGTTTGAGCATTGAGCGGTTCAATATAGGTAACGTCAGCCATTCCCGGATCGGTCATGATTGTGGCCGGATTGGAATTCACCAGCACAATTTTATAACCGAGCTTGCGCAGAGCCTTACAGGCCTGGGTTCCTGAATAGTCAAATTCACAGGCCTGGCCGATGACAATCGGGCCGGAACCGATGATGAGCACTTTCTTGATATCTTCACGTTTTCCCATACTTAACCTCACGTTTTTATGTTGGAATTTATTGTCGACACATTGTTGTATGTAAAAAAGAACGAATATGTCGCGGGAGTATACGAATAATGGTCTCACGTGTCAAAGGAATTATGCTGTAACAGACCCGCGACGGGCGGGCTTCATTTCTCCGAATAAAAACTTGTCATCAGTAATGTCGCCGATATCGACCGATATCGCGTGAGAACGAAACTCGGGCTTAACAATGAAAACCGACCTTGCAGTTTTATCCGGTCGGCAAGGTTTCGGCGGAATTTATTTCTTTTGGCTTTTCTTATGGTGTCGATATTCCGCATCCACCGTAATGGCAATGCCGCCGCGGACGGCGAACTCGGCGGTTACTTTACACCAGCGGGGTCGCAGCGCAGCCGTCAGATCGTCGAGGATGATGTTGGTCACATGCTCGTGAAAAACGCCTTCATTGCGAAATGACCAGAAATAGAGTTTCAACGATTTCGATTCGACGATCTTCTTGTCCGGAATATACTGAATGGTGATTTTGGCAAAATCCGGCTGCCCGGTCATGGGGCAGACACAGGTAAATTCATCGGTGGTCAACGTGACCGTATAGTCGCGCCGGGCACGATTGGGAAAAGTTTCGAGCCTGCGGACAGGCTTGGCACTCTCGCCCGATCCCAGAAGCGTGAGTTGATTGAAATCATTGCCGGTTTTTTTTGCTCCCATGTTCTTTATGCTCCAAAATAATTCTTATCTTCGTTTACCGGAAGCGCATGGTAATTTCAAGAATATTCCGCCGGTGGAAAAGTATCGCCTCCAGGCACTCTTTATGGTAACTTTCATTATCACATCGGTTAAGGAGAACAAGCCATGCCGGAAAACAAAGCAACGCTTCCCGAAAATACCTGGAAGTGCAGCAATTGCGGCAATACGGTTGTCGAACCGGTCCCCCCGCAAACATGCCCCGTCTGCAAACAAAAATGTGAGTTTCTCAATGTCACGTGCTATCAGCCGGAATGCGGTTTCACGGGAATGGATAACCGCCTCAAACCGTCGAAGTAGACCATTTGGTCCGGGATAGTCAAACACGGTCCCTGGCAGGAGCCAGAGGAGATAAGCAGACGAATAATCAAGTCATGTCATCTCTATGGGTCGGCTGGAATATTTTGACAAAAAAAGGGCGCTGTCTGTGCCTCGCAGCGCCCTTTGACTGTTTCCGAAACGCGAACTTTTTTTGCTTCTCTTACTTATAGAGATTCTGAATCTGCTCCCCATATTTCTTCATGACGAGCGGACGCTTGAGCTTCATCGTCTGGGTCAGCATGCCGCTATCCACTGTGAAGTCTTCCGCGACGAAAAGGAACTTCTGCGGCACTTCATAGCTGCCGTAGGTTTTTCGCAGATGCGCGATAATATCTTTGGACAGATAATCCGTTAACGCCTTCTGGTTCAGCGATTCTTCCAGGGTGCCTTTTAAAAGCGGTTTGACATTCGGATCGGCTTTCAGGGCGGCAAAGTCGGGAACAACAAGAGCCACATTGTAGTCTTTGCCGTCGCCGTACAACATCACATTGAGAACATATCTCAAAAGCTTCACTTCATTTTCAATGCCTTCCGGATGGACATATTTGCCGTTGGCCAGTTTATATTCATCCTTGAAGCGTCCGGTGATATGCAAATAACCTTCCTCGTCAATCCAGCCGCGGTCGCCGGTGCGGATGCCCGGGAAGCCGTTCCATTTGTCCGGCATCATGACTTCCGCCGTTTGCTGCGGTTTATTGAGATAACCCATCATGATATGCGGACCATAAGCGATGATTTCACCGTCCAGGCTTTCAACGCCTACACGTGATTTGTCGATCACGACGTGCATATTTTTTACGACTTTGCCGACGGTTCCGTATTTGTTGCCGTATTTGGGCGAGTTCATGGTGAGCGTGGGACCTGTTTCCGTGAGTCCGTAACCGTCGAACGTCGGCTGGCCGATGTCTTTAAAGAAGAGGGCGATTTCCGGTTTCATGAGCGCACTGCCGGTGACAAAGAATCTCAGAGCCCCGCCGAAAATATTGCGTACCTGAGAAAAGACCAGCGCATCGTAGTCTTTGAATTCTTTTGTTTTCTCGGGAAGATCTCTGTTTTTGATTGCCTCGGCAACGGCTGCATCAAAAAACTGCTTTTTGACCGGATCGGCGGCAACTCCCTGCTGAATGGTATCATAGACTTTGTTGACGATGCGGGGAACCACAGAAAGCCCCGTGGGTTTGACTTCCGCAAAATTCTGAATCAGTTTGTCCACGGATTCGGCAAAAGCGATGCCGCCGCCGCAAAGAACGTAATCGTGGAGATCGGCGGCCAGGCCAAAGACGTGCGCCCAGGGAAGAATCGCCACCACATGCATGGTTTCATCGAGATCAAACATCTCCACACCGGCGCGCGGGCACAGCGTCAGAGTACCGTGAGAAAGCATGACACCCTTCGGATCACCGGTGGTGCCCGATGTATAGACGATATTGGCCAAGTCCGACCATGCGGGTTTGATCGACGGTGCAGGATTCTTCTTGCCCATTTCCTCCAGGGCTGTGAGGGAGTTCTCACCCCCGCCGAAAACGACGAATATTTCTTTCAAAGTGGGAATATTCTTTTGGAAATCCTTGACTTTTTCATACGTCTTGCCGTCCTGTGCAAACAGGAACTTAACCTCGGCGTCGGTAATGATATACTGCATGACTTTCGGAAGTTCCTGCAGGTACATGGGAACAAAAACACCTCCCAGACCGTGAACGGCCTGCTCCAAAATAAACCATTCCGAGCAGTTGTTGAGAATCACTCCGACTCTCTCACCCTGGGAAAGCCCGAGCTTTCTCAAGGCGCCCCGCAGATCGTCAACTCTGCCGGCTACCTCCCTGCGTGTTACCCACTCATACTTTCCGGACGCCGGATTCTTGGTACCGAAAAGCCTGTTGTTCGGCCACTTGGCCACGCTCTGTTCGAATAAGTCGACCAGATTGTTCGGGTCGTCATACACGGAATTAATGTCTGCTTCTTTCGTCATAATTTCACCTCGGTGTGTTAGATATGCAGTATTCCATTTAAAGAAATTCCGGGAATACGTTTTTTATCCTCGTCGATGTCGTCCGTAAGCAGCTACTTAAGAATATCCTTGAATTTTACAGGGTCCGTCGCATAGAGAACGGCTCGTTCGACGCCTTCGGCACGGAATTCATGAACCTTGAGATAGTCGGGGTTATGGGTCATTGTCTGGAATGCCTTGCGTGACGGATACGAGACGAGCATCAGGAGATCCCAGTCTTCCTCCCCCTGAAGCAATTCCTTTGGTTTTCCAAAATATACCACCTTGGCGCCGACCGCCGCGACGAAAGGACCCGATTCCTTGATATAACGGAAATAAGCTTCGCGGCCACCGTCCTTTTTAAACTTCAGAAGGTTGAGCATGACGAAGGGTTCTTCATTCGTGTTATCAGCTAATGCCTGAAATTGATCATCGTTGCTTTTAATGCCGGACATGATTTATTCTCCTTGAAAAAAATTGTTCATTAAATTCGCGACTTCCTGAGGTTTCTCTTCCTGGAGAAAGTGTGCTGCCTTGACCTGTTCAACTTTAATCGAATCAAAGCAATCCTCCAGATGGGTAATGTTTGCCGGAACAATTACCGTATCCTCATTTCCGTATATATAAAGCGACGGCATGGTAAACCTCTTTCCCGGGAGTGCGGCCCAGTGTGGAGCGTCAAGGGCCATGGAACGATAAAACGAGGCGGCCGTGGCCGGCGTGTTTTCAATACTATAGCAGCGAATATATTCGGCGACGGCTTCCGCGGGAATCGTGCCGTCCTGGCCTTTCTTGCCGAAGAAGAAGCTGACCCAGGCGCGTTCGTTGCCCTTGATCATGACTTCGGGTAACCCGGGCATCATTTGAAAATATTGATACCAGTAAGGCAAGTATCTCATGGCGATCATGGCCTTTGCCACTTCCTCCGCCCCCTTGATATTGGTGAGGATGGGAATATTCAGAATGACAAGTTTTTTCACGCGTTCGGGAATGAGGAGGGCCAGTTCCTGAGCCACGATGCCGCCCCAGTCGTGACCGACCAGGAAGAATTCTTTGATGCCGAGGGCGTCGATGACCTCGATCATATCTCTGGCCAGTTCGACTTTCTGATAGGCTTTAACATCTATTGTGCGTTCACTGTCACCAAGCCCTCGCAAATCCGGAGCAATCACGCGTAGATGTGGATCAAGCCATGCGGTCACACCCTCCCAGCAATATGAACTTTCCGGCCATCCATGCAGCATGACAACGGGCAGTCCATCTTTGTTTCCGCGGTCCCGGACGTTGAAAGTTCCCCTCGGTACGGAAATTTTACTTGTCTTCATGGTCATAGAATTTCTCCTCGGAATGCAGATTCGGCGCGATACAACGAGCGCTGGTTGTATTAAATGGAAGGCCTTGCTCTGTCAAGCACTTTTTTGGGGAAGAGGATCTCAACTTTCCGGAACACGTAAAGCGCTATTTGTTTTTTGCGTGTATGCGAAATTTCTTGCCTGGGATAGGGTTTCCCGACGCATATTCTATCGCAGCATGGAAACGGAAGATGGATACGCCATTCGACCTCGTCGTCCCCCCCCGATTGCCGTCTTGTCCCGCCGGAACGCAGAGTGAAGCCCGCGCACGGTGATAACAGAAAGGCGGTCGGAATCGATCGCCTTTTTCATTTTTTTTATCCTTGCCGCCGGTGAAAAAAGATCAAACCCTGACCGCTTTCATGACATGCTCTTCGATCAGGTTGATAAGTTCATCTTTTGAATAGTTTTTCAAATTCCATTTACGCAGTGCGTGCACGGACAATTCGTAAACGATCATATTGGCGGTAAAAGAAGTGTCTTTAAACTGAAAGACTTCTCTCCGGATGCCTTTCTTCAGGATTTCTTCTATCTGGGCGACAACCTGACTTTCCCTGGCCAAAATAATCTTGAGCAGGCGCTTGGAAAGTGATTTGGATTCCCGGTACAAGAGCAGGATTTCCTCTCCATAGCCATACCCGTTATCGATTAATCCGTGAATAACGGCTCTTAGCTGTGAAACAGGGTCGTCAATATCCATGATCCCCTGCTTCTCAAAAAGTTCAATTTCGCGCTGGTGAATCATTTCCATCACCAGAAAAAGAATTTCATCTTTACTTTTGATAAAATAATATAAGTTCCGGATATCGATGCCGGTCGCCTTGGAAATTTCGCGCATGGATGTCTGAGCGTAGCCCTTTTTCACGAAAAGCTTTGTCGCTTTTCTGATGATCTGCATCTGTCTTTTTTGAAACAGATCATTATTGCGCCTGGGTTTAGCCTCCCCGCCGGGGGTTACGGTTTTTCTCATGGATTGGCGACCGTCCTTTCAGAATTATGATGTCTCTATAACAGAAGTATTCGGCCTGTCAAATGTAAATTCAAAATATAACTTGACAAAACACCTCCGGCAAAATAATTCATACAACGAACGATGTTGGAATTTATAGAGTTCGGAAAGCATTAATGCCTGACTTATAAAATAGGGGCGTGGCCTCTTTTGAGGATATCGACAAGGCCTGTGTCTATGGGGCCGGTCATCCGATGGGACCGTTCCGCCTGATGGATCTGACGGGGATCGATCTGACTTACGATGTCGGGATGAGCCACTTCTATGAGTCCGGCGATGCAGCAGGACCTTCCCGGCCGAACGTCGTAAAAAAAGTGACGGAAGGCAAGTTTGGTCAAAAGACCGGTGAAGGCTGGTAGGGCTACAAGAAATAGATCGCCTCGGAACCCCACCGGCTCTTCTTCAAAAACCCCGAAATCAACCACCTCGCAGCAAGCGACAGGGCATTAACGCTCGTACCGCGTGAGCGGGATCAAAACGCCCCGAAGTTCACCGAACTCCGGGGCGTTTGCCACTGAACCATTGATCCGCTGAGCATCAACCGCTAAACGATGAAAAAATTTCACTGAGTGTCGGGTGCGGGATTACCCAGGTGTGAAGCTGCTTTCGGGTCATCTTATTGGAAACGGCGAGAGCGAGCGGTGAAATCAGGTCGGCGGCATGATCGCCGACGATGACCGCGCCGATGATCTTGTCTTCTTGGAAGACGGCCTTGACAAAACCCTGTCCCATCAATTCGGTGCGGGCAATGATGTTGGCGCTGTATTGGGATTTGACAACCTCTATTTTGAAGCCTTCACTTTCCGCGCGCTTTTGCGTATAGCCGACACGGGCAATCTGCGGATGACTGTAAACGACAGAAGGTATGGCGTTTTCGTTGTAATCATATTCACTGCCGCCGTACAGGTTTTCTATCGCACATCTGGCCTGCCGGGCCGCACGGTGCGCCAGCATCATGCCACCGGTCACATCGCCTGCAGCATAAACGCCACGCACATTAGTCTGCATGTCCGCACCGATTTTGATTCCGGCATTTGTGTAATCAACTCCCAATCGATTCAACTGGTCTGTCAGCAGAAATGGTTTGCGGCCGGTGCACAGCAGAGCGCATCCGGCACGCATTTCCATTGTTTCGTCGTTTTTCCGGACCTGCATCACAACGCCGCCCGACGATTCCTTGAGGCTCATGAGCGCGGTTTGTGTGTGAAGAGCGATACCCAAACGAGCCAGCTCCTGGTTGAGAAAAGCCGCGGCTTCGTCATCTTCCTGGGGCAAAATGCGATCCAGCAGTTCGACCAGAATGACCTTAACGCCGAGTTCGGCAAAGACCGTGGCGTATTCAACGCCGATAAAACTGCCGCCGACAATGATCATGCTTGCGGGCAGCGTTGTCATGCCGAGAATATCGTCCGACGTAAGAATCCGTTCCGCAGTCTGGACATCCTTCAGAATAAGGGGTTCTGAGCCCCAGGCGATCAGGATGCTGTCGGTCGTCAGTTGGTGATTTTGTCCGGACGAATCCATGAATCGCACTTCCTGGGGCGAGAGTATTTCGCCCGTACCCAGTCTTGTTTCGACATCCGCGTCGGCAAGTGCTTTTTGCGCGCCCAGGGCTGCAATTTTTACAACCTGCTCCCGGTGTTTTTTCATGGCTGCAAAATCAAAAGAGACATTGTTGACGTTAACACCGATGCGTTTGAGCTTTTTTAAATCCGTATAAAATTTACTGCACGTGAGCAGTGCCTTGGTGGGAATGCAGCCGCGATGTGTACACGTGCCGCCCCAGCCGTTTTTTTCGATAACGAGAACCCGCTTTTTCTTAGCTGCAGCCATTTCCGCCGCGGCCAGTCCTCCCGGCCCACCACCAATAACAATGAGATCATATTTATCGGACATACTGTCACCCTTCCTTCTTGAAAATTATTAACACAGGCATTCCTGTCAGGCAAACAGAAATTCTTAAATCAAAGCCCGTCGTTTGAATTCAAGATATTGAGGATCGTGACCGGTATGGCTGCCGGAAGTAAAATACCCGGGAACTCTGGTTTCAGGCATGGCTATAACACCCCTCGGGAGCCCGGGATCTAAATTGCTTTCCTGCCGGCACAATGGCTCGTCCGGCTTCTTGAACAATCGGGAATTGAAACTTGTCTTACCTGCCAATATCTGGTAGTTCATTGCAGCAGATGAAAGACATTCTAACTGTTTCACAACTAAATGACAATATTAAAGCTTTCCTGGAGAAAGCCTTCGGTTTACTCTGGGTCGAAGGGGAAGTTTCCAATTTGCGCCGCCCGCAATCCGGCCATGTCTACTTTACTTTGAAAGACGACAAAAGCCAGATTCGGTCGGTATATTTTCGTCAGTACGGATACGGGGGCGGCCGGGCGGCGAAGTTTGATCTGGAAGACGGCATGAAGATTCTGATTCGGGGGCGGCTCAGTGCTTATCCGCCTCGCGGCGAATATCAACTCATCGTGGAATCCGTCGAACCTCGGGGCGTGGGAGCGCTGCAGAGAGCCTTTGAGCAATTGAAACGCCAATTGTCCCGGGAAGGACTGTTTGATGAGATTCATAAAAGAAAACTGCCGTTTCTTCCCGAACACATCGGGGTCGTCACGTCGCCAACCGGTGCGGTCATCCGGGATATTTTAAACATCACCCGCCGGCGATTTCCTTCTGTGAACATATTAATCGCACCGGCGCGAGTTCAGGGCGCCGAGGCGGCGGGTGAAATCATTTCATCGCTGCGCAACCTGCAAGCTTACGGCAAAGTCGATATGATCATCATCGCCAGAGGCGGCGGCTCCCTGGAGGACCTCGCCCCGTTTAATGACGAAGGGCTGGCCAGAGAAATTTTTCGCTCATCCATTCCCATCATTTCGGCCGTTGGTCACGAAACCGATTACACCATTTGCGATTTTGTGGCGGACCTGCGTGCACCGACGCCTTCAACCGCGGCGGAACTGGCGGTTCCGAAAAGAGCCGATCTGGAAGAAAGTCTTGAAGCGCTGCGCCGGCGGTTGATAGCCGCCCAGCGCCGGCTCCTCACGGCCAAGAACGGGCAACTGCTGTCCCTGCGGAAAAGATTCAAGGATCCGCGCCGTTTCCTGGTTGATTTTTCAATTCACGTGGATGACCTGCGCGACCGGATTCAACGGGCTCTCACTCACAGGACGCAGATATGGCAAAACAAAGTAATCCATTTGGAGAAGGGTCTGCAAAATCAAAATCCGGCAAGACAAGTCAGGGAAAAAAGACTTCTCCTCGCTCGTCTGGAAAAAGAACTGGTGAGCGGCTGGACAGGCTATGTCCGGAATCTCGAGGAGCGTCTGAATAAAAACGGGGCGCTGCTTTCTTCCCTGAGCCCTCTTGGCGTCCTTGAGCGCGGTTACAGCATCACGCGCCGGTTCTCGAATGACGAAATCATTCGCCGGGCCGGAGCGTTGACTTTGGACGAAAGGGTCCGTATTCAATTGGCCGGAGGCTTTATCCGGGCGCGTGTGGATCAAATTCAGGAGGAGTAAAACATGGCAAAGGAAAAATTTGAAGACGCTTTGGAAAAACTGGAAAATATAGTAAGGGAAATGGAAACGGGGGAAATGCCGCTGGATTCGGCACTGAAATCCTTTGAAGAAGGCGTCCGATTGATCCGCTTTTGCTCCGCCAAGCTCGACGAAACCCAGCGCCGCGTCGAACAGTTGCTGGAAAAGGAAAATGTACTGCACGTAAAAGACTTTCAGGACGAAGACATTGATGAATAATGAAGATTTTCTTGACGCCTATCTGAAGGATCGACGGAAGATCGTTGAAGAAGCATTGGAGCGTTATCTTTCGGAAGAAGACGGCGTTCCTCAGGAATTGTATGCCGCCGTGCATTATAGTGTTTTCGCGGGCGGCAAAAGGATCCGGCCGATTCTTTGCCTGGCGGCTCTGGAGGCCTGCGGCGGCGATATCGCTCCGGCGATGCCGGTCGCCTGCGCGCTGGAATTGATTCACACCTATTCTCTGATTCATGACGATCTGCCGGCCATGGATAACGACGACTTTCGCCGCGGAAAACCCACCAGTCACAAGGTTTTCGGCGAGGCGCTGGCCGTTCTGGCGGGTGATGCGCTCTTGACTGAGGCGTTTGTGCTCTTGTCTCGCGCCGAAAAGGTGCGTCTGGCGGCAGAAAGACGCTTGGCCGTCATCCAGGAAATCGCATCTGCCGCCGGCATCGCCGGGATGGTCGGCGGACAGGCGCTGGATATCCGTGCGGAAAGAATCAAGCCGGATTTCGAGGGGCTTACCGATATCCATCGGCGGAAAACCGGCGCATTGATCATTGCGGCAGTCCGGGCCGGTGGAATCCTTGCGGGAGCGGGCGACGCCAAGCTTCAGGCTCTCGGCGTTTATGGCCTCCACGTAGGCATTGCCTTTCAGATTGCCGATGATATTCTCAATGTCGAAGGCGACAGTGTTCGGATGGGCAAAAAGACAGGCAGTGACGCAGCGCTCGGCAAAGTTACCTATCCGTCGCTTTTGGGTCTCGAAGAAGCAAAAGAAAAATTGGCCCAGCACGTGGAGGCGGCCGTTTCGGGCATTGCGGCTTTTGATGCGCGCGCGCTGCCCCTGCGGGTGATTGCCCGCTACATTATGGACAGAAAGTCATAAAGGTTTATTGAAGCGAATGAAACCCCTGGAAATCGTCGATTACAGCGTTCTACCGAACATCAACTATCCCTCAGATTTGCGCAAGCTCAGCATCGCCGAGCTCAATACTCTGGCCGGAGAAATTCGCACCCTGATTATCAACACGGTGGCATCCACGGGCGGGCATCTGGCCTCGTCGCTGGGTACGGTAGAATTAACACTCGCGCTGCACTATGTCTTCAATACACCGGATGACAAACTCATCTGGGATGTCGGCCATCAATCCTACGCGCATAAAATCGTCACCGGCCGCAAGGAAAAATTCGGCACGCTGCGCCGTCGCGGCGGGCTCGGCGGTTTTCCCAAGCGGGAAGAAAGCGTTTATGACACGTTCAGCGTCGGGCACAGCGGCACTTCCATTGCTGCCGCTGCTGCCTTCGCCGAAGCACAGCACCTGAAGGGGGAGCCCTACAAGACGATTGCCGTGATCGGCGACGCTTCTCTGACGACAGGCATGGCGTTTGAGGGATTAAACTGGTCGGGTGACCGTGACAGAAATCTCATCATTGTATTGAACGACAATGAGATGTCCATCTCCCCGAATGTCGGCGCTCTTTCCTCTTATCTCAACAGAATCATGACCGGTGACCGGGTCACCAAATTCAAAGGCGAGCTGAAGAATTTCCTCAAGAGCATACCGAATATCGGCGAACAGATATTCAAGTTCTCCAAGCAGATCGAGGAATCCGTCAAAACGTTTGTCGTTCCCGGCGCTCTGTTTGAGGAACTCGGATTCACCTACGTTGGGCCGCTGGAAGGGCATCGCCTGGACTACCTCATCAAGAATTTTGAAAATGTTAAAAAGATGAAGGGGCCGGTGTTGGTGCACGTCGTAACGCAAAAAGGCCGCGGCTACAAGTTTGCGGAAGAAAATTCGCCGACCTATCACGGCATTGCGCCCTTTGATGTAGAAACCGGGATGACGATTCCATCGTCGAACGCAGCGCCCTCCTATACGGATATTTTCGGACAAACGCTCATCGAGCTGGCCGAGGCCGATCCCCGGATTGTCGCCGTAACCGCCGCCATGTGCGAGGGGACAGGCCTGGAAAAATTTCGTCGCCGATTCCCTGAGCGTTTATATGACGTCGGCATTGCAGAACAACTCGCCGTCACGTTTGCCGCCGGTCTGACGATAGAAGGAATCCTGCCGGTTGTGGCGATTTATTCGACTTTTTTACAGCGTGCCTATGATCAGGTTCTGCACGATGTCTGCCTGCAGAAACTGCCTGTCGTTTTCGCCATCGACCGCGCCGGCATCGTTGGAGAGGACGGAGCAACCCATCAGGGGCTGTTTGATTATTCCTACTTGCGCAATCTGCCTCATCTGATCATGATGGCGCCTAAAGACGAAAACGAACTTCGGCATATGCTGAAAACGGCCATCGGCTGCGGCGCGCCGGTTTCCATCCGTTATCCGCGCGGTAAAGGCGTAGGGGTTGTGCTTGATGATGAGATTTCGCCGCTTCCCGTCGGCCGGGGCGAGGTGCTTGCGGAGGGTTCCGATCTGGCCATCGTCGCCGTCGGCGTAACCGTTCATCCGGCCCTCACGGCGGCAAGGAGACTGGCCGCAGAGGGGTTCGGGGTCAAAGTCATCAATGCCCGGTTTATCAAACCGCTCGACGAAGAACTTCTTTTAGCGACCGCGGCATCCGTTAGTAAAATTTTAACCGTCGAAGAAAATGTGCTTGCCGGCGGCTTCGGCAGCGCTGTACTGGAACTGCTCGCCCGAAACAGCGTAACCGGCATCACCGTCTTCCGATTGGGCATCGGGGATGAATTTGTCGAACATGCGACGCAAGCCGAGTTGCGTTCGCGGTATGGTCTCGATGAAGAGGGAATTTTTCAAGCGGCAAAAAGAATGCTTAACGGGGCCGAGCAGTGCGCTCCTAAAATTCGAATATGACAGACGGCACCGTGCAGGATTTATGGCAGCGTCTGCTTTGGATTATGCCGGTTGAATTTATTTGAAACAGGCAAGAGATAAACATCCATGAGCCGGGGGCGAAACTTCTTCGTACCGATAATCCGGTCATACCGATTTCACGATCATTCCGGAACATCATCAAAGGCCGATTTCAAGATCGCCGCACAGGCATCCATCTGCTCTTTGGTATGATAAGCGGATATCGATAGTCTCAACCGGGTGCGTTTCGTCGGTACTGCCGGATAGGTCACGATGCCGGTATAAAGTCCTTTTTCGTAAATCCGTTTGCCGATTTCCCTGAGTCGCATTTCTTCGCCCACGAATACCGGCACCACCTGCGACTGGGTCGCGCCAATGTCGAGACCGGCGGCTCTGAGCGCCGTGTGCATATATTTTGTATTCTCCCAGAGTTGGTCCCGCTGACTCTTATCCTTGGAGTAGATATCGAGTATCTTTAGAATTCCCGCAGCCGTATGCGGCGCCATGGCGCAGGAGAAGATATAGGACCGGGCAGACACCCGCATAAAGCTGATCAATTTGTGATCGGCAACCGCAAAGCCGCCGATGGCACCGAATGCCTTGCTGAATGTCCCGATGCTGATGTCGATGTCATCTTCCACGCCGAAATGCTCCGCGACGCCGCGGCCGTGTTTTCCAAAAATGAGTGTTGCGTGCGCTTCATCGATCAATATCTTCGCACCGTATTTTTTACAGACCGCAACGATCTGAGGCAGTTTTGCCAGATCACCGTCCATGCTGTAGACGCCTTCCACGCACACCATCACCCGTTTGGTTTTCAGACCTTTCAAAACCCGCTCCAGATGGCGGGGACTGTTATGGCTGAAGACTTTAATGGTCGCCCCGGCCAGTCTTGCTCCATCGTATATGGAGGCATGGGCAAGAATATCAAGAACCGCAACATCTCCGGGTTTCAAGATGCAGGAAAGCACACCGACATTCGCGCTATAACCGGTCGGAAAAACGAGAGCCGCTTCCTTCTTCTTGAAGGCGGCGATTCTGTCTTCCAGCTTCTTCGTGATGTCATAATAACCGCTGAACAGCGGCGCCGAGGCGGCGCCCGTCCCGTATTTGGCCAGCGTTTCCTGGACGTCCTGGATGACTTCGGGATAGACGGAATACCCGAGATAGTTGTAGGATGAAAAATTCAGGTATCGCCTGATGCCGTCCGTGTAGCGGTCGTAGGCATCCACCTGCGAAACCGGAGCAGTCACGAGCGGGTTTAAGTAAACAAAATGCTTCCGGCGAATACCGTCCTGAAAGAATTCCCAGAAATAATTTTTGATATCAAAGAGATCATCGCCTTGAAACTCGATAAACTCCTGGTGGGTATGACCTGCAAACTTCATTCTAGATAACCTTATAATTTATTAACGTCATGAAATGGCACGCTCCTACCAGGAAAATACAACATCGAATTCAATCTGATCATTTTTTTTATACCTGCCGAACAGCGATTGTGAAGGTCCCCAGAAGCCGATGGTTGTCACTCCGATTTTGCAGAAGTCCGTCAACACATACCAGACATTGGCCCTGGCCATGACGTCGCCATGCTCAGGATTGTAAGCCGCATTCAGGTTGGTCTCCACTTTTTGATTGAGAAAACCATTCCTCAAATTGGACCACAGGATGGTTTCGTATTTCTGGCTGTAGAGGGTATCCGGCCGGTCCAGGATCAGGGTCTGCTGGGCCTGCATCGTTAGCACGCAATCCTCAAACAACCGGTAATCGGCCCCGATGCCGTATTCCAGCGTATCGCTCTTGTATTCATTGTCCGTGAGCGGAAATACGCCGAACGCGGGAGCGGTCGGATAGCCCCACCGTTCGACGTTGGTATTGAAGTAGCGGCCAAAGGCGTAAGCCGCTTCGGCGCGCAGGCTCCAGTTCCCCCTGGCGTAAGCGGCGTCCATGCCGACGGACGACATTTTGTGAAAGTCGGCCGCCGCACCGGGATCGATCACTGCCCCTCCGAACCCCGGCGCGATCTCCAGTTGCGTGGCCTTCAGAACCGGACGGGGGTCATAGCCGTGGAACAGCGTGGCGCCCCAGTCGACAATGCCGATCTTCTGGATGCGCAGGCCTCCGGCGCCGGAAGCCAAATTACGCGACGGGATGCCGGCATCGGTTGTAAGAATTGTTACAGGGTAGTTTTCCGCCATGGAGGTGATTTGCGTCAAAGGGGACCAGCGTTCCGTATTCCGCGGAAGGCGATAGGGAATGAGAACGGGAACCCAGACTGCGTCCATGCTCCAGCTTCCTTTGTTGAAGCGGGCGGATAAAGAGGGGACGCCGATCTTCCGGTCTTCGAGCGGCCTTCTTAGAAATTGTGAATAATCCCAGGGATTCAAAAGATCGTTTACCGGGTATTCGTCGAGACGGCCCCAGGAGAAACGCTGGATGCCCGCACGGATCTCGATGAGATCCGTGGAGTAAGACCCATAGAGTTCCTTGAATTCCAGAAACGGCGCGGTGCTCTGGTAGACCTGGCTGCCGTATTTGAGCGTGGAATGGTCTTCGACGGGAAGTTCGACGGTGCCGTCCCATCCACCCTCGAGGCACATATGCAGACGCCAGGCCGCGGGCTTCGTGTCGACTTTCAATTGTCCCAGGAGACTGGGATACTCTCTGATGCTGTTTTGATTGAAGGGGACCACGCCCCGCAGATGCAGTTTGCCGGATGCGGATAAGAAGTCTTCCGCATGACCCGAAGAAGAAAGAAGGACCAAAAGAACGACCGCCAGCCATGAATGTTTCATGCTTCTCTCCTGAAAAATGAAATGCGCGGTGCGGGCATGCGCCGCGTGATCTGTCCGGAGTATTCCGTTACCTGCCACCCCGTTCCAGCGCCCGCTGGGTGAACAACTCGTCGGGGAACTTTGTCTTGTAAACCATGCTGTTCACGGTCAGCACCGTCTTATGTTTCGTTTTGAGGTTTTCCATCTCCAGATAGAAAGGCGTCGGAAGACCGTCAATGGTCCGGATGTCCCTGCCTGTCCCGGCGCGATATAAATCTTTGTCCCGGTAATATTCAATCTTTGTGATGATCCAGAGGTTCTTTGCGATCCAGGCCACGTAGCGGGTGTATTTGCGCGGAATCTTGGGGGTCACCTCGACCACATAACAGGGGCGCTCATCGAAATTCTCTTCCCGCAGCATCTTGAACGAATAGTCGTTCATGTTCGGCGGGCCGCTGAAATCATCATAGGTAAAATCGGACCCGAAGAAAGAGTCATCCTGCGCCGAGGTGGGGATGCGGCGGATGCGCTTGTATTCCGGAAAGTAGGCCCAGAGATTCCGGTCGGCAAACGTCCGGGCATGCGCCAGGAATCCGACCCCCTTCAGATCCGCGGGCGAATTGAAAACGAGAAGCACCTTGTAGGCTTCCGGCGCTGCATTCTTGCTGTATTCCGTAAGGGTCCGCGTGCGCTTGGAGCCGCTCCGGTCATAAAGAACCATGGTGGCTTCCGACTTCTGGTCGAGCATCCGTGTACGCAATTCATGCACTTTTTCGTAGACTTCGCGTCCGCTCATAGCCCGGGCACCGGGAGCTGCGAGGAATGTCATCAATATCATTGTTGCAACGGTGAAAATCAGCCGCCTTGGATTAGTCATAAGAGAGAGCCTCCACAATGTTCGTTTTTGCCGCTTTGCGCGCCGGAATGATCCCGGCCAGAGCGGCCAGACCCGCCGAGAGAATCAAGGCCCAGAAAATGGAGCCTACCGGCATATAATATCTGGCGGATCCCCAGTTTGTGACGAAGAAACCTTCCAGATTGATCCAGCCCGCAATTACGCCGGCCGCGCATCCGAGAAGGCCGCCGGCCACGCCCATCAACGTGGATTCCAGCACCACGACTCGGGAAATCTGCATTTTTTTCATCCCGATGGCGCGTAAAACGCCGATCTCCCGGGTTCTTTCCATGACCGAGGCCAGCAGCGCCACGATGATACCCAGGCACGCGATGACGAGTGTGATAACGTTTAGGGCATAGTTGAAAAAGAAGGTATCGTCCAGCACTTTTCGGATTTCATTTTTGAACTCCAGCACGGAGACGACATAAAGCTTGCGATCGCTGCTCAACGTGCGCTGAATGTTCTCCCTCACCACCTCGATCTTCGCTCCTTGCCGGACCCTCACAAAAAAGGAGTTGCACAGCCTGTCTCCCCAGTGGCGCTGATAAGTTGCGATGTCCATGCCGATCACACCGCTGTCGCTCGTGTAATCTACCACAATTTTGGCGACGGGGAAAGCTACGGGGCCGGCGGGTGTCGGCAGTGTGAGGATGTCCCCTTTTTTAATCTTGAAGATCGCGGCAAACGTTTCGTTGACGGCCACTTCATTTCCGCCGGCCGGTCCGGTCGAGGATTCATTGCGCGAAACCTGTTGACCGGCACCCCGTCCGTTTCTCTCCGGGTACAGCGATAAACTGGAAGCCGAAATGAGGACCTTTCGGCCTGCATAGGTGATGAACGCCCGACGCCAGGGAGTCGCCGACTCGACGTCTTGAATCTTCTCAATAACGGGAATCATGTCCACCGGCAGGGGAATGGCCTGCGCATTGATGCTGACGCCGGGATGAGCGGCGGAGATCAGAATGTCGGCTTTGACGATGGCATCAACCCACTGCAGCACGGAAGACCGGACACTGTGCACGTAGCCGGAACTGGCAACAAAGACCGATATGCCAAAAAAAACGGCGGCGACGGCCACGGCGTTGCGCGTCAGATTTTTCCGCAGATTCAGCCCCGCCAGTCGACCTGTCGCACCAAATCGCGGCGAGAAATACCGATTGAAGACGGCGACAAACCCTTTCAAAAACGACGGAGTGAAAAGGGAGATGCCGACGGCAAAGACCAGCTGGGCGCCGATCAGCAGACCCTTGTGTTTGGCCAGCGGCGAATCGATGGCAAATTCGTAAAAGGCGAAGACGACAAGCGAGGCGAGCAGACACAAACCGCCGATGAGGTTCAGACGGCGCGGAGTAAAGAAAGTTTCTTCGACATACGGAACGGAGCGAATCGCCGAGGCCGGTGCAATCCGGCTGCTGGTTCTTGCCGGAAACAGCGCCGCCAGCAGGCTGGCCGCTATGCCGCAGGCAAAACAGAATGCCGGATAAAGCCAGTTCACGTGGAGCGACGTTGCCGCGGAACGCACATAGAACGCCGAAATGAAACTGTTGAAACCTTTGATCAGGGAATCGGCCAGAAACAAACCGAAGCCGACGCCCAGCGCCGAAGCCAGAGCAGCCATGATCAGCGTTTCCCCGAGAAACAGCAAAATGATTTCTTTCCTTTTCGCTCCCAGCGCTCTGAGAATGCCGATCTCCTTGCGGCGATGCACGACGGAAATGGAGACAGCGTTATAGATGAGATACATACCGACAAAAATCGCCAGATAACCCAAGAGATCCAGACTGTCCTGAAACCGGGAAATCATTTCGGCGACCTGCCGCGACCTTCCTGCTGGCGTGTCCACGACATACCCCTGCGGAATGGCCGCCGCGATGGCGCGCCGGACGTTTTCCAGATCTTCTCCGGGCCGGAGGCTGACGTCGATGCGGTCAACCCGCCCCTCTTTCCCGAAGACCATCTGCGCGGCATAAATGTCCATGACCGCCAAATTGCCTCCCATGGCCTTGGCCGGGCCTTCGGGGTTGAGAATGCCGCGGATTTGAAAGGTCCGGACGCCGTCAACCGTCTGCACCTGAATTTTCTGGTCGATGGCCAGACCTTCCCGTTCGGCCATGCTGCGGGTGACGAGGATGGAATCAGGTCTCGCCAGAAAAAGGAGCGGATCGGGAATATCCGCGCTGTCGCCGGTGAGGCTGTATTCCCTTATCTGAGCATCCACCAGCACATCCACGCCCAAGATCATGAGCGAACGTTCCCTGCCGGATACGAGCATGCCGTCCGCTTCGATCACCGGAACGGCGTACTCCACTCCGGGAACATTCTGAACTTTTTCGACAAGGGCTTCGGGGAATCCGGACTCAGCGCCCGTAATCTGAATCTGGGCTTTGCCCGTCACACGGTCGAATGAATCGCTCAGTGAAAACAAAATGCTGCGGTTGACCACCCCGATGGAAACCAGAGCTGTGACCCCGAGGCAGATTCCGGCGAGAGCCATCAATATCTGGGCCTTGCGAAGCCGCAAATGCTTGAGGCTGATATAGCGGAAAAGGTTCCAGAAATTCATTCGGTGCTCCCGGAAAGGGAGATGTCTTCCGTAATGCCGCCGTCCTTGAACTTGATGATGCGCTTACCGAAACCGGCCGCCTTGTTGTCGTGGGTGACCATCACGATTGTCTGGCCCGCCTGGTTCAGATTTTTGAGCAGTCCGAGAATATCCTCACTGATATGGGAATCCAGATTGCCGGTCGGTTCGTCGGCCAGCAGCACGGCCGGGTCCGTAATCAGCGCCCGGGCAATGGCGACCCGCTGCATTTCGCCGCCGGAGAGCTGTTCCGGACGATGTCCGATTCGCGATCCGAGGCCGACGCTTTCGAGGATCCGGACGGCTTTATCACGGATTTGCGAAAACGGAACACCGTCGAGCAGAAGCGGCAGGCCGACATTTTCCTCGGCTGTCAGAATCGGCAACAGATTGAAGAATTGAAAAACGAAGCCCACTTTTTTCCGTCGGATCAGGGTGAGTTCGTCGTCGGAGATTCCGTGAAGCGCACTCCCGTCCAGGAAAATCTGACCCGACGTGGGCTGGTCGAGTCCACCGATGAGGTTCAGGAGCGTGCTCTTGCCGGAGCCGGAGGGCCCCATGATGGAAAGAAATTCGCCTTTTTCGATGTGGAAGGAGACATTGGAAAGCGCCGAGATTTCCCGTTCGCCCTGAACATACGTTTTGCTGACATGCGACACCTGAATCATGGAAGGCCTTTATCTTTGAAGTTTTTCCGGAGCTTGCCGCTCCGCCGCAAAGTATATAGAGAAGTTGACCGGGCATGTCAATTGGATTTCTCCTGTTCGCCGACTTCCGGGGATCACTTGCTGGGCGTGAAAATTTTAAGTGACGCTGCGTGAAGTTCGTCGGCCAGGCTGACGCGGTCTTTTCCTGCGATTGGATTCGAGCCGAAGCGAATCACCATGTCGCAGTGGGGCAGGGCGAGCAGATGCATCAGGTGCAAAAACAGCGGACGCGGAGGACCCCAGACCTCGAGCTCCGAGGCCAGGAGACGGCCTGAATCATCGACCATGTAAGGGTCCGGCCCGTAGAAAACCGATTTTGACGGCGGCAGGCAGCCGTCCGGCGTGCGCCAGTGCACGGTCGCGTAATGAACCGGTGTGGCGGTGACGACGGCGGATTCCAGTAATGCCGCGTGATAGCGGCGAATCATGTGTCCCGGAGATACCCTTCCTTCCGGAGCGATGAGCACGTTCTCACCGCGGCGGATGGCAGCGATCAGCTCGTGGTTCACGACAGGCACGCTTTCGCTTTTGCGGTTGGAGAGAATCGGCTCGATTCCCCGCAACAGAATGCCCGCAAAAGGCAGAAAAAGGCTTTTATCCAGAGTGACGGTCCGGGCGTTCATGACGCTGTGAAATCCGAAATAGCCTACCCAGGCGTGGTGGTTGATCACCAGGAAAAAAGGAGGTTCCGGCATGTTCCCCACAAAAAACACGCGGATGCCGAAGAGACCGCGCATGGTGCTGATCCACCGCTGGGAGACTCTGCGGCTGGCTCCCTTTCTCGCCTCCGGTCTGCCCATCGTGACGAGCTGCGCGGCGCGTATGGCCAGATAGCAGACGAAGGTCCACAAGGGAATGGCCAGCGAACGCAAAAGGACCCGGAGCGGTTTCGGAACGTGGTCTCCCGCAAAAACCCGGTCGGCCGCGGCGTATTCCTGATGCTGTTGCTTCTGGGGATGAGACATCGATTGTACAGTTTCCTTTCTGGCTGGGACGGCATGCTAAGAAAAAAACAGGCTTCTGTCAATGGACTTATGAAATCAGAACGGCGTGCGGATGTTCTTCCCGGTACTCAGGCACCGGGGGTAAAAATATTCAGAGAGCCCGCGTGCAGGGCATTGGCCAGGCTGATCCGGTCGTTTCCGAAAACGGAGCGGGCCCGAAGCGGAAGACCTGCTTCAGTGGAGCAGGGCGAGTAAACTGATCAGGTCAGGCAGCAGGGGACGTCGGGACGCCTTTAAATGTAATTTCTTCATTTTGCGATAAAATCTTGCATCATGACGCGGTGCCGTCGGTGAGAATGCCGCTCCAGGGATTGCGCTTTGCTTTGAGCAGAGCGAGGCGCAATTGATCCTCCTGCACCTCTCCTTCGCGGGAGATCAGGGATGCGATCGTCGTGCGGGCCGTCGTTTCGGCGCAGGCGATGATCGAGGGGATCAGCATATCCCCCATTCCCGAAACCATGCATCCTTCCGGCAGTAAGTTCAAAATGATGTCCGTATTTTCCCGGCAGCGCAGAATGGATTCGCCGACAAAGGGGATCAGTTCTCCGTAAGGCTTGGCTGTAGGAATGACGGGCGCGGCAGCGGTGTAAACATCGCTCATCGCGTGAGGCATATCCACGCCGGCGGCGGCATAAAGGGGCCCCGCCAGAATATTTCTCAAGTTGCCGATGGCCGTTTGGGAATCCCGGATGATCGTTTGCTGACGTTTCTTTTCCTCCCGGGCGACCGGATCGTCCATCGCCTGCGCATGATCTATGTCGGCGATTCTCTCACCGGCTGCGAGCATCCGGGTATGCAGGACGGCTTCAAAGAAACTCCATGTCGGCGTGAGGGTCATGACGAAAGTGCCGAATCCCAGGTGCTGCAGCAGTAATCGTAAAACTTCCTGCGACAGGCTTGTTCTCATATAGACTTCCCCGTCCAGATGAATACGCAGCAAAGAGGGATTCCGCTGCCGGTTTATCCGATCGGGGAAAATCCATTTTTTGGCAAAATGACGCATAATGCCGCGCAATCCGAAATTCTGCCACAGCCCGTAACCCAGATACTTTGCCGGTCCGCCAAGCGCAGGGTATTGCCGGGAGATTCGATCCACTATTTGCCTGGCTGCTTTTCGGGGCGGCGCCTTACGTTCGATTTGATAGCGAATGTCGTGCTGGAGTTGACGATAGTCGAAAGTCATAGCGGCATAGGTTTTTTCATCGGGGCAGCTTGCCGCCGCCTGCAGCAGCAAACTGTGGCATAACCCATGGACAACCACCGCCTGATAGGCGAGAATTCCCGCCCACGGTTCCATCAGGGCCGAATAGTCGTTTCTCCCCGCCACACTGCTGGAAAGATTTTCGAGAAAACGGATCTGGAAAGAACCGGTTTGCCCGGGAGCGCCGGGGCCGGGAATGACAGGCGATCCGAAAATCCGCGCAAACGCCAGTTTGAAAACGTGAAGATATTGTCCCAGACGGCAGGGACCGTCCCCGCCGTTCATGAACAAGATGATGCGGCTTTTTCCCCTGACCTGCGGATCATCGGCCAACCGGCGTTCCATGAAATCTTCAACGGCGGACAGCATATCGGCAAAGACGGCGGCAAGCGGAATACAGGCGTCGTTGCCCACGTATTGCTGACCTTTGCGCACCTTCTGTCCGAGGTCAAAATTTTCGTCCGAGTAATTGTCTATAGCCGCAAGTCCCATGGCGCGGGCGAGCGACGTCATGATGCTGTTATCGCTAAGCGTGGGAAAGTAAACCACATCGGTATTTCCATTTAACGCATCGAGATTGAAATCCGTCAGGATCTCCAGCCGCAGAGTCTGTGGTGGGTTAGTTCCGATTTCCGGTTTTTGCGAAAGCCTGCGCAGGTGTGTGCTGATCCGGCTTTCCAGGTGCGCCAATTCGGCGATCGTGCCATCCGACTGGATCCACAGGCCCGGAACGGATTTGGCGATTTCCTGCATCAGCGGCGCCGTCACACTGTCCGGTCCGCACCTGAACGTTGTCACGAGCGCATGCGTCAACTGCCCGCCGGAGGGTGATTTTTCCAGGCGCAGTAAGGCCGCCCGCAGGCGGGGCTCACGGATTGTGGCGGATAGCGTTCCCCCAGCAATCGCCTTGACTTTGCTGGCAACGTCGTGGGTATTTTTCCAGTAAATATGGCCCAGCACGCAGTCCAGCTCTGCGTCCAGCGCATAGGAGGGAATCGGCATGATCCCCTTGTCCCTGAGCAGCTTGCTTATGTGCTGGTCATAGATGCCGGGATTAAGGACGTATTCGCGGCCGCAGACGACGGTGACCGGAATATTTTTATCGGCCGCCTCTTCCAGATAGATCGCCGCAAGTTCCGCCTTTTCCCTGTCCATTTCCGCACGGGCGGTAAGGCTTGCCTCCCAGATTTCGCGAAAGCGCGGCAGACTGATCCGTGCGCCATAGAAGGCGAAGACATCCGCGAGAGAACGCCAAAGTTGACGGGTCATGGCCGCAAGATCGGCTTCTCCCAGATTGGCCTCTCTCACCATAAACCGCGCCTGAGGGTGGTCCTCACGGGCAAACTGTATCGCCGCCCAGATGCCGCCCTGATTGGTTGTGCACGTCCTGCCCAGGCTGGCACCGCCGGTGGGTAGAAAATCGATCTGCGGCAAAAAGATCAGGCCGTGCGGTTCGGCCGCCAGGCGCGTGAGTTGTCCGGCCGTTCCCATGTTAGGGGCGCATGTATCCAGGTTAAAATATTTCTGTCCCGCCCGGATATCGTGGGCTTGAACCGTATCCGTGTGGACGGGGATGCCCGCATAGTCGAAACATTTTGCAAACAGGTAAGCCTGCTGCGAAAGGGAAAAACACCGGGGAATGATCAGCCTGTCCGCGCTTTCTGTCTGCGGATGCCGCTTACTGATCCATTGCCAGATTTCCCGGTAGGCGTCCGGCACACGATGGTCGCCGGAAGCACGGAGAGCTTCTCGCTCGTTCACGGACGCGCAGCCGCCGATGTTCAGACGAACCGACGCGTCACGGTCCCCGGAGGACAGGGTTGCGCGCGTGCAGCGCATTTGCTCGTTGCCGCAAATGCTTCCGGAACAGGAAAATAACTTTCTGTGATAGTTCCATCCGGTGACCTTTTCCCATGCGCAAATCTGATCGATGACGGGCGTCTGCAGCGGGATCTGTTTTTGCAAACCCAGGCAGGCGCGGTAACCGGGATCGGGCGGAACCAAACCGTACACCGGACCGCCGCAATGCGTGGAAAGCCGGTGGATCGTCGCGAGCGCCAAAGGTTCGCTAAGCATCGTCTGACCGTGCAGGAGCAAAACGGATTGGGGTGAAATATTGACCTGATGCCATAAGGTGCGTGCCATATTTTCTACGATGGCATAACAGCAGGACGCCAGGATCTCGCCTGTATCCACGCCTGCCGCCTGCATCTTACGGGCTTCTTCCATCAGAAAGACGGCGCAGGTGGCGTTCATGCGCCAGGCTCGCTCAGCCTGGTGCGCCATCCGGTAAGCCGTGGCAACGTCGCGAATGTCCAGCAGGTCGCGAAGAATATCCATCAGGCTGCCGGTGCCGGCGGAGCATTTGCAGTTCATGGCGTTTTCGCTGAGCGCTTTCCTCTGGACGTCGATGATGGATATTTTCGTGTCTTCGCCGCCGATGTCCACCAGGATGCCGCGATCGTCATGCACGAGAGAATGTCCCGTCTGGGCAAGCACCGCGATGTGGTCGCTAAGGATCTCCAGCGAGCCCAGAACGTGCGCTTCATTTTCCACCCGCGTAAAAATGCGCTCCCGGAGATGGGGATAAACGGCCTGAAGAATTCTTTGCATCTGGTAACGGCCGCTGCCGGTCAACCCCCAGTATTGCACGGGTAAGCCCATGCAGCCTGCTTCCTCAAGGATGGCCAGTGAGCGGCGCAGCGTTTGCAGGGCGTCTCCCTTATTGGGCAGGCAATGGCGAAAGATCGTTTTGCCGCTTATCGCCTCTGTGATGATCATCTTGGCCAAGCTGGAGCCGATGTCCAGAGCAATATGGACGGGTTGCTGTGCGGAAATCGCAGCTGCATCCATTGCTTCGTCGGCGCTTCGCCGGTTGACATATTGTCCCGCCGCGGTCAGCTGTTCCTGCAGTTCCTGGAAAGACGGTAAAGGAATTTGCCGCGTCTTTCCGGTTGGGACCGCGGAGGGGCGATGAATTTTATTCTTCTCCCGGGAATGATTTTCTCTTAAAGCTTCCATGCCCACGAACACCAAAGATTGATGTTCATCGTAAACGATGTCTTCGATGCCCTGATCACTCAGCATGTCGGCTGCGCAGTCACGCAGGAACTTCCAACGGAAAACGCCGCCGGTAAGATAGACACGACCGACGTCCCTGGGGACGCGGGACACGGCTTTGGCGGTTTCCGATTTCATGGTTACGGCCAGAGCGTGCTCGATCGGAATCCCCTGATTCTTATCGGAAACGGTTGCCGATACGCTGAAAACCCCGCAGCGCTCCATTCGAACCGGCAGGGCCCTTCGCGATGCGCGGCCTTGCCGGCCCAGATATCCGCAGAGGATTTGATCCGCATCGTCTGCGGCAATGTTCAATTTTTCCAGAATGCGCCTCAAATTGATGCCTGATCCGGCGCCGCAGGAAGGGTTTTTTTCTAAAGAGTGAGGGGCAAGTGTATCGCTATGCCGCGCCGCGGCGATGCAAAAACCTGACGCGGAAAAATCGATGATGGCGACGGATTCCACGGGCGGCAGCCCTTTGTCGGGATGAGCCGCCAGATGCCTTGCCGCCTGCCAGAGAACGGCTTCCGGATGAAGGCGCGTGCCGTGGCTCAGCAAATTGCGCGCCTGCGCCGAAAGTTTCCCTGTCAGATACACATCGGGCTTTGATCCGGTCTTTTCCAAGGTTTCCCGCAGAATATCGTTTACCTGTTCGAGATAATGTTTCAACTGTCCGCGATGCAGATGGAGGCGGTCCGGCCCGAGGCCGCCGATCTCGCGGGTGTGCAGCTTTTCGATGCCGGCATCAATCAATAAGGATGTTGGACATGTCATTGGATACCTAAAAAAGAATTCCGATTGTCATTCGACCCATGTGAGAAGTTCATACATATAATAATAAGAATTATCAACGGTATTCCGAAAGTGTCCTCGACGATGGAAAGAAGGGATATTGCAGAAGTTGCGGCAATGACTGGATTGGTGAAGATCGCTTCTCTTTTTTCAGAGAATATTTTCCATATTGTTTGTCTTGACTATCACGAAATGAGTGCTGTATAAAGTTCATGCGATCATTCCGGCGAAAAAAAACAGAACCCGCTGCATTTTTTTCTGAAATCGCATCCGATACGCCAGGAGTTACTGGAAGTGAAAAAGATCCGTATTGCCATCATTGGTGTGGGGAATTGCACTAGCTCGCTTTTGCAGGGAATTCAATATTACAGCGCTCGAAAAACAAAGGATGCCTGCGGTTTGATGCATTGGGCCATCGGCGGATATGCACCCGGCGATATTGAGGTCGTTGCCGCCTGGGATATCGATCGGCGCAAAGTGGAAAAAGATGTGGCGGAAGCCATTTTTGCGAAGCCCAACACCACAAAAATATTTCAAAGGAATATGCCTCTCACCGGCGTGGACGTCCGGATGGGTCACATCGGCGATAGTGTGTCCTCCCACATGGAAAAATACCCGGACGACCGGAGATTCATTGTGGCCAAGCGTCCCGAGTCCACGAGCCGGGAGATCGTTGCCGTCCTCAAAAAAACACGCGCGGATGTCCTTTTGAATTATTTGCCGGTCGGTTCAGAGCAGACAACCCGTTTTTACATGGAGTGCGCACTGGAAGCCGGTGTAGCCGTCGTCAACAACATGCCCGTCTTTATCGCCAGCGATAAGACCTGGGCGGATCGTTTCCTCAGACGGAAGATTCCGATCATCGGTGACGATGTTAAATCCCAGATCGGCGCCACGATTATTCACCGCACGCTCACGAATCTCTTCCGGCAGCGCGGCGTCAACCTTGATCATACTTACCAGCTTAACTTCGGCGGCAACACGGATTTTCTGAATATGAAAAATCCCGACCGGCTGTCTTCCAAGAAAGAATCGAAGACGGAGGCTATTCAGTCGGTTGCGGCATCAAGAATGGCTAGTGACGATATCCATATCAGCCCGACGGATTACGTTCCCTGGCAAAACGACAACAAAATTGCGTTTATCAGAATGGAAGGACGGATTTTTGCCGATGTCCCGATGAATCTCGAATTGCGGCTTTCGGTGGAAGACTCGCCAAATTCCGGCGGCGTCGTCATCGACGCCATCCGCTGCTGCAAACTGGCGCTTGATCGCGGCATCGGCGGGGTTTTATTTTCTCCAGCGTCTTTCTTTATGAAACATCCTCCCCGTCAGTTTCCCGATGATCAGGCGCTGCAAATGACGGAGTCTTTCATCGCGGGCCGTCGCAGCCGGTAATACATACATGAGGTGAACCCTACGTTGCGTTTGCCGGAATTCTTTCTCTTTAATCAGCGCACCCGTCGTGTCTATCTGGAAATCATCGGGCCTGTTTTGAAACTGCTTGTCCGGATGAACATTCATCCTAATACGATCACAACCGCCGGATGCGTCCTGAGCTTCGTGGCCGGTGTGTTTTTCAGCACGGGCAATTTCTTTTTTGGAGGCTGGACGGTCGCAGCGGCGGGGACCTGCGACATTCTTGACGGCCAATTGTCTCGTCTGACCGGCAAAGCGTCGCGTTTCGGCGCTTTTTATGACAGTTGTCTGGATCGCGCAAGCGACGCTTTTATCTTTATGGGACTGGCCTGGTATTTTGCCGGCGGGCCGGCGCTTTTCTGGTCGCCCAACGCAGGCCACCCGGAAAGCTACAGCCCAGTGACCGTCATGATGATTATCCTGACGATGATGGGTTCTTTTCTGACCAGCTATGTAAGGGCGCGGGCGGAAGCTGACGGCGTCGTCTGCAACGTTGGAAGAATGCAGCGCACCGAACGCTTTGTTCTCCTGCTGGTAGCCTCAGCCCTTGGATGCATCCCGGTTGCGGGCATTGGGCTCATGAAAATATCACTCGTCTTTTTTGCCCTCGTGACCAATGTGACGGCCATTCACCGCATTGTTTACGTCCGGAAGGTATTACTAAAAGAAGAAGTGATCGGAGAAAAGAACAAGGAAAAGACATAGAAAACTTTCCACCGGCGAGCGGCGCCCCTGGGAAAAGGACTGTCTGGCTCGATTCAAAGGATGGCCGTTCAATTTTATGAAAATAGCTCTTATCTGTGACTGGTTCCATCCGCGCATCGGCGGAATTGAAATACACCTGCAGGGCCTTGCCCAGTCGCTTCTCGCGGCAGGCCATCAGCCGGAAATCATCACGGCCACCCCGGGAAGCGACCGGGACTATGGCTTTCCCGTTCATCGCCTCGATGTTCCCATCAAAACGCGTTTCGGATTTATTGCATCATGGGATGCGTTTCGTCAGGTTGAATTCCTGCTTCGGGAAGGCTCGTTTGACGTTGTACACTGCCACGGCAGCATCCTTTCGCCGCTGGCCTACGGTAGTCTGTCCGTGGCCAGGAGGGAACGGATTCCCGCCGTGGTAACCTGCCATTCGGTGCTGCATTATTACTACGGTCTGTTTTTTCTTCTAGATTGCCTGGTCGGCTGGTCGAAGTGGCCGGTGCTTTTCGCTTCCGTAAGCCCCAGTGCTGCCGGGATTATGAGCCGGGCCGGACGCATGGATCGGGTGTATATACTGCCCAATGCTGTGCAAGAATCGCGCTGGCGCACCTGCGAGCCGCGCCTTCCCCGGCCGGCAGGCGAGGTGACGCTGATTTCCGTCATGCGGCTGTCCATTCGGAAAAGGGCGCACGTGCTGATTAAAATGATGCCGGAGCTTATCCGGCAGACCGGTTCGCGGGGTGTTCGTCTCATCATCGTCGGCGACGGCCCGCAGCGCAGCGTGCTTAAGCGGATGATCAAACGTCTGGGGCTCCAGGACGTTGTGGAACTTCCCGGCATTCTGAGTCATGAGGAAATCGCCGAAGCTTTTGCGCGGGCTGACGTCTTTGTTCTGCCCACCCGGCAGGAAGCTTTTGGTCTCGCGGCTCTCGAAGCGCGTGTTTCCGGATTGCCGGTGATCGGGATGCGGATGTCCGGCCTGCAGCATTTCATCGAACCTGGGACGGAAGGTCTGCTTGCCCCCGGCGATCATGAATTGTTCCGGGACGTACTCTGTCTGGTAAAAAACAAGGACCTGCGTGAACGGATTGCCCGGCACAACCGGACGCAACCGACCATCTGGACCTGGCAATATTCCCAGTCTTGTCATCTGGATTTGTATCAAAAGGCGGTCGAAATATTCGGCGGGAATCCGACAAGGGACACGAGGCGATGCGGATGAGAATACCTTTTTTCTGCTCATTCATTCCGGTCGAACTGCTTGCCGCTTCGGGCCACGACGTCGTCGATATTTCTCTTTTTGAAAACACGAAATACTCCCTGGCCTACAGCTGTTCCCTGCATGATAATATCTGCTCTTATGCCAAATACCTTTTCGAGAAAATTGTGAACGCCGACCGCCCGTTTGATTTCGTGGTCGTGCCGAAAGTCTGCGACGCCATGAAGCATCTGCATTCGTCTCTTTGCCGCACCGGGAACATAGAATCCTTTTTGCTGGATGTTCCGGGGCGCGCAGGCGATCACAGCGCAAAATATTTGAGCGCTCAGTATTTGGCGCTGCTTAAAAGAATCTCGCCTGATTTTGCCGTAAAAGGCGAGGCTTTATGCCGGCCGGAGCAGAATCATTGCCGATTCGCGGCGGCGCAGCTTTTCGCTCGGGAAGGGGAAGAGACGAGAACCTTCAAGATCGGTATCGCCGGTTCGTCGTTCTCACCCGCCCTGTTCAGGGATATTTTAAAAAAATATGATGCCGGAAGTGTTTTCCTCCGGCACTGCGGTCATGGGGTTTTGCCCTCCGGCGCCTCCCGGCCGAATACGCGCCGAACGCCGGAAGAAACGCTTCTTACGATGGCGCGGGATTCTCTGCAAAACACGCTCTGTCCCCGCAGCGATAACGGCCTGATGGTCCGTTACATCCTGGACGAAATCCGCAGGCGGCAACTTTCCGGACTCATCGTCACGACGCTGAAATTTTGCGATTTCTATGCCTTTGCGCTGGAGAAGTTGAAGACTAGTCTGCCTGATCATTTTCCCTGCCTGTACCTGGAAAATGATCTTTCCGTGAGCAGTGACGAACAAAACGCGACCCGCATAGAGGCTTTTATGGAAAGAATTGCATCCGGAAAACCGGCGAAGAAAAAAGTCGTGATTTTCAAAACTGCAGAGGCGGATTTCTATTCCATCGGTTTGGATGTCGGCAGTACGACAACCAAAGGAGTTCTGCTCAAAGACGGGAAGGAAATTCTTGCCGAAATTCTGATCCCCACGGCCATCAACATGAAGGACTCGGCCGAGGCCGCACTAAGCGGACTGCTGCGGCAAGGCGCCCTACCCGAGGGCAAGATGATCCGGACCCTTTACACGGGATACGGCCGCACCGCTTTTCCCGATCGCCTTCAGGCGACGGAGATTACCTGTCATGCCGTCGGCGTAAATTTTTTAACACCGCAGGCGGGAACCGTCATTGACATCGGCGGACAGGACAGCAAAGCCATCCGCATCAATGAATCGGGAAATGTTTTGCGATTTGCCATGAACGACAAATGTGCGGCGGGAACCGGGCGTTTCCTGGAATCGATGATACAAAGAATGGATATCAGCTTTGATCGGTTCAGCGCTCTTTCCCTGGCCGCGGAAGAACCCACACCGATCAGCAGCATGTGTTCCGTATTTGCCGAATCCGAGGTTGTGTCCCTGATGACGAAGGGAATACCCGTGGGAAACATCGCGCGGGGACTGAACCTGGCTATCGCAGAGCGTGTCTGCTCGCTTGTCCGCAGAATCCAGGGGGAAGCGCCTTTTATTCTGACCGGCGGACTTTCCCGGAACGCCGGCTTTGCCTCGGAGCTGGAAAAGGCGCTCGCCTGCAGCGTGACGATTTTTCCAAAAGCACAATTTGCCGGAGCGATCGGCGCCGCGGTCCTCGGCAGCCTGCGGCAGGATCTTCGGGAGAACGACGGATGATGCAGAGCCCGCTTGTGGACAGTAAACTGCGGCGCTGGCTTTATCGCAGCATGACCCGCAAAGGGGCGCATCTGCCGCTGCCCGTCGCCTTCCGGATTTTTCAGCTCGCGGCCCGGATCGCCTCGCTTAACAAAATTCCATCGATCCGCACACTGGAAGCGCAATATTTGTCTTATTACCGAGAGGGCCTCACGCCGGGCAAAAATGTCTGGACATCCATCTTTGTTCCCACCGAGATTCTGTATGCTTTCGGATTATCTCCATTCTGTCTGGAGGGGCTTGGCGCTTTGTTTGCCAGCATGGGGATCGCCAACAGCTTTCTGGGCAGACAGGGAAGTCATTTCGTCCCCAATACCATGTGCGGTTTTCACCGGCTGGCCATTGATATCGGTACATCCGGCATCTTGCCCGGACCGCGATTTGTCATCGCGTCATCGGCTCTGTGCGACGGCAATATCAAGACCTTCCGTTATCTGGCCCAAACAGCGAAAGCGCCTTTCTTCTTCCTCGATATCCCACAAAATGACGACCCGGCCGGTGTCGCCTATCTGGTGGAACAGTTGCGGGAACTGATGACCGGCATTGAAGATCTTACCGGAAAAACGTGCGACCGGGAACGACTGCGCGCGGCCGCCAGGAATGTGCTTGCCACCGGCCGGTTGATAGAGGACATTTACCGTCTGCGCTGTCGTCTCACGCGCAACGTGTATTACGGGCATCAAATGATTAATTTTATGCTGCCGCTTGCCGCCATGTCCGGATCCGATCGCTTAGTCACCATATGCAGAGCCATCCGGGCTGATCTGGGCAATCGGCGGATTCATCATGCGCATTTCCCGAAGGATCTTTCCGCGGACACCGTCAAGATTGTCTGGGCGCACATTGCCCCTGTGTTCCAATACAATGAAGTCTGGCCGTTTATCGATGACGGACTGCGCGCCAAAGTGTATCTGGAAGAGTGTACCGGATATTCCGCTTGGGGCTCGGAAAATGATGATCCGCTGGAAATCATTGCCCGCAGACTGATCGGCACGCCCGGCAACGGTTCGCTGGAAAGACGACTGCATCATCTGGAAAAAATCTATCGCGATGCCGGTGCCGACGGGATCGTTCATTTCTCCCACTGGGGATGCCATCAGGCGTCCGGCGCAACCCCGCTTCTGCAAAAGTACTTTGCCGAACGGGGCATTCCCTTTCTGAATGTCAACGGCGATTGCGTCGATGCGCGAAACTGCGGTCTGGAACAGCACAAGACCCGCTACAGCGCTTTTGTCGAGTCCCTGGCGGCACGGAAAAGATCGGGCAAAGCCGTCGGCTGAAATCCTTTTTCAGAAAACGATTTCCCGTTTGTGGCGAAGCAGTCACGGCCGGTCATTGCGGGTGCTTTGAACAGGGGCCTGAGCGGTGACCGTTTCGTTGCCCTGGTGTTGTTTCCCTGAAGCTGAAAGTTCGTCGGGCACGACGACGATTATATTTTTCCGGCGCAGATAGGATGGGATTTCGGAGATTCTATGTGCGATCCTGAAGCAAGTCCTGCATTTTCCGGAATTGAAAGTTTCTTTTCCGGTAAAAACGAATCACCTCCCGCAGGCAGACAAGCGCGGCCCGGCCCGTGCGGAAACGGCAATCGAGGGGGATATCCGCTTCGCGCAGATCGACGAATTCCCAGGGATGGACGAACAAAACGACCGGGCTCCGGAGGGCGCCAAGCCAGGGCGTTCTGATCCAGGCGGGCAGCCGTAAAACCGAGGAGGTCACGGAGACCGGAATTCTTTGCAGGCTCGTTTGCCGGGACTTCTGCAGGTAGGCCGGTTTGTATTTCGCCCGGGAAGAATCAATCCTGATGCCCACCTTTTCTAAAAGATCGAGATAGTCCTCGGGAAACCTCAAATAGGGAGCCCGGAAAGAATCAATCGGTCCGAAGGGTCTCAGAATGTCCAGGGACCGCTGAATGTCGCGCCTGGCGCTTTCACGATCCAATCCGGTAAAGTCCCGGTGGCCGAAGCCGTGAGAGGCCAGTTCATGTCCTTCCGGAATCAGGCAAGAGATGATATCGGGGCAGGTCTCGGCAACCTCTCCGGTTACAAAAAACGTGGCCGGCACGTCTTCTTCCCGAAGCAGGGAAAGCAGCGGGAATATCCCTTCCGTTATGCCGCGGAATGTATGCAGGTAGGGAGGGCAATCCGTCTCCGTGTCCACGGTCAGGAAGATTTGCGGTTGTCCGGGCGTTATTTTCTTCAGGGAAGGCATGGTGTTAAAACCAGTTCAATTATCTTAATTTGTGCAGCCGACGGTCTTTGACGTTTTTTCTACCGACTGTTATGTATCAAGAAAGAGTCAACTTGGCAACCAGACGATATTTTGTTGCTCCCGTAAATTGATGTTCACCATTATGGCTGAGATGAAGAGGAGGTGTTTCCTGTTCGCCAATATTTTACGATATTCAGAAAGAAGATGATCCCCCGAGCCAGGAGTCCCTGGAATTCCCTGAAGTATTCTCTTCCGAAATATTCCATATAGCGCTTGCGGAATTCATCCAGGTATCCGTAGCCCCGGTCTTCCAGCTTAGCCAGCCCGGCTGCGTCAAGCAGCTCTCCATCCGCGGATTCGATGAAGAGGAAATTCCGGAAAGGCAGGTACATGTTCCACTCGCTCACGGTTTTATGAGCAAACAGAGGACGGCCGTCCGGGTCGTGCTGCAGGAGTCCCGTCGGGAAAAATGAGCCTAGTTCGTGTTCAATTCCGAAGGTATACGTTGTAAAAGGGATGGGGATGGGGATGACGACGTGGCGGCTTCCGGTCTGGAGCGCACGATGCTGCACCAGGTGATAAGGCTGCCCTGCATGCTGGAAGGCGAGGCGGAAAGTGTCTTTGTCCCCCAGGGTATGCCGATAGCAGTAGTCGCGAAAATCCGACACATCCGAGTTGGCGAGGCAGGTCGTGAGAAGGGCCTTCCAGCACCGGCGCTTGTCGACAACGATCTGACCCGATTCGAATTCGAGATCCCGCTTAAGGACATCCGCCGTCACACCGAAGACGCGAAAAAGTTCATCGGAGGTGGATCTTGTGATGGCAACATCAGGCCAGAAAAGCGCGCCGGTTTCATAGTATTTTTCGTAGGCAAAGAGAAGAGCGGGAGATTGCAGAGGAATATTATCCACGTCGATATAAAAGATTTCCTCGAAGGAAGAATGGAGCAGGGCATAAGGTTTAATCTGGTAGCCCCGGAAACTGCGGACGGTAAGAAAAGGGTGCTCTTCTCGGAATCGGGGCAAGGTGATATCCGTAAGCGCGATGGGCGCAAAATCCAGCCGCAGGAGATCCCCAACGGCACTGGGCATTTCCATTTTGCCGGCGTAAAAGAGCTCGACCGGGAGGTCCGTAAAAGTCCTCAGAAATTTCAGACAGACATAAGCGTTGGACAGATGCTTGGGGCCTCCGGCGCAAAGCACGATGCCCCGGCCCCGGTATCGCCCTTCGGGATAGGCGGGAAAGCTTTCGCAGGAACGTTGCAGGAGTTCGCGGTAGAATGCTTCGCCGTTCATGCATCCCCTTTCGCGACGCTTTCCACAATCTGACCGTCCCGCAGCTTGACGATCCGGTCCGCCATACCGTACCAGGTATCGTCATGGGTGATGACGAGCAGCGTTTTACCCTGCGCTTTCAATTCCGGGAGCAGTTCCCTGTAAAAAATGCTTTTAAAGACCGGATCCTGATCGGCTGCCCATTCGTCGAAGATATAGACCGGGCGATTTTCCAGATATGCCGTAAGCAGGGCCAGGCGTTTGCGCTGTCCCTGTGAGAGATCAACGGTGGAAAATTTCCCGTTGGCAACGGTTACCTTCTTCTCCAGATGAAAGCGCTTCAGATACCTCAGCGCTTCACGATCGCGGGAAGGGGATTCCAGGCCGAACAGTTGATCGAAAAGGTAGAAATCAGAAAAAACGACGGAAAAGAACTGCCGGTAAGTCTCGCGATTTTCATCCGTGACTTCTTCGCCCAACCAGAAGATTCTTCCCTCCTCGGGTGTGTACAGGCCGCACAGCAATTTCAGAAGCGTTGTTTTGCCGCTGCCGTTGCCTCCGGTAATGAAAGTCGTTTCCCCTTCGCGAATATCCAGGTTGATCGGTCCCAGACGGAACTTGTCGTCGTCCAGTTCGCGGCGGTAATGGTAAAGTACGTTGTCCAAACGGATGAGGACGTCCGGGGTGGGTTGCGCAGCAAAACCGGTTTCCGTTTGACGGGTCCTTGCTTCTTTTTCGCAGAGCGAGACCCCCAGGGCTTCAAGTTTTTCCAGGGCCACCAGAGCTTCTCCGAAATTAGGGCCGAAGTTGAGCAAAGAAGACAAAGGGGACATAATGAACAGGCCGGCCATGACGTAGCCCGTCAGTGTGTCCGTGCCTATTTTCAGCCAGGGCACGATGACGAAGAGGATCAGGCCCAGAACAACCAGGTAAAGCGTGTCGCCGATCCGGAAAAAAAGATTCTGGATCGTTTTTCCCCGGATGGCATCGTCTCGAAGCTGGACGCAGGTATCCCGAAGACAGTCGTTAAAGAACTTCTCCTGCCGGTCCCTATGAATGAGCAACTCTTTCGTTCCGTGAGTCAGTGCGTGAAAATGGCGAAAAAGATCGTCCCAGCCGTCTCTGAGACTTATCCAGTATTTCTGCAGAAGCGAAAGCTTATAGAGGGGCAGACGATACAGGAAAATGCCGACCAGCAAAAGAACGATGGTGATGAGACACAAACGCCAGGAAAGCGAAGCCACATAAAGCCCGGCCCCGAGCAGCATTGAACCGCTGAGGAAGATGGTGGGAATCTGCCTGAGCGATGCGGCGATCCGTTCCACGTCA
>Ga0351891_1035_pt1 | contig 55369 bp, 41 predicted proteins | sample TotcelFGM3001K13_FD_206768 | JGI IMG/M metagenome (GOLD analysis project Ga0351891, IMG submission 206768) | Enriched cells from coal bed in the Powder River Basin, Montana, United States - Total cells FGM rep3 HSBNCT.FGM.300.1.K13 ... | reverse complement strand
CAGTCCGCCGGGAAGAGAACTCTCACTGTCTATTAGACGTGCCGATGGAGATCTAGCAATAAAAGTCGCCGTCGGCGAACTAATCGACATGCTCGTCGGAGCGTCAGGCACCGCTCCCAAGGAGAACGCAACGCATCGCTGATTCGGAACCGCCCTTGGGGTGTTGCTGGAAATCGAGTAGACGGACGGGATAAGTCCAATATTCCGCCCCACATTCTTCCGCATAATTGGGCTTATCCCCCCCTTTCTCCCCGGGCTCGTTGGAGTTCACGCTTCAGCGTGCCTTTTTCTGCCGGCAGAGCGCGGCCGGGCACGCTGAAGCGTGAACTCCCAACGGGCGTGTCCTCACGGAATACGCGGTAGACACATTAAATCAACAGCCCGCGTGGGCGGCTGGCCGGGTGTGTGCTTCCGCGGCTCGGCGCGTTAGAATGTTGGCGGAGGAATTCACGATGACCATTGAATTGACCCCACAACAGTTGCTGGTGTTGGATGGCGGGGAACCCGGAGTTCCACGCGTTGTTGATCCTCGAAACAACGCGTCGTATGTTTTGGTGAGTGAAGCCGAGTACGAAACGGTGCGGGACGTGCTGGAAGACGAACGACAGCAACAGGTCATCCGCAGAGTGGCCTTGAGGAACGCCATTGGCCGGATGGGTGAAATGCCATGATTCGTCCCGGCGAAGTGTACATGGCCGATTTCGCGGAAGCGGGGCCGCACCCGGTGATCGTACTGTCGCGGGAGGAGTTGAATCGCGGCCGATACGCATTGGTCGTGGTATGCACGTCGGCCCGCTTTGCGGTTCGAAGCCAACTCCCGAATTGTGTCCCGTTTCGCGCCGGCGACTTCGGCTTCTCCGCTGACTGCGCGGCGCAGTGCGAAAACTTGCTGTCCATCGAGTTGTCGCAACTCGACGCCTCGGATGGTCCGCTTGGAATCCTTGATGACATGGCGTTTCGGGATGTGATCAAGGCAATTGGCTACGTCATGGAGTCGGATTGCGAACCTGCTTGAGGTTTTCCGAACCAAATGTTGGACGCGGAGTCGCTGTTAAGGTCCTCGAAAATGGTAGGTTGATCGGCCGCGACCCGGTCAACATCGTCGTTCGTCTGAGCGATCTGCCCAGCCCCGGGGGCCACCACGGTGCTTGCCACCGTGGAGCCATGTTCAGAACCAGACCGAGTGTCTTTCTCCCGCTTCCCGCCACCACCCCGGCTTGTCCGGGTGGGGCGATGTTCCCGAGGCACGCGGTCGGCGGTGGGACTCGACATGGAGTTTGGCGAACGGCGGCAACCACGCTTGAACATCGCACCACGCAGGCAAGCTGCGTGGTGGCGAGGCCGCGGTTTGGGGGGGACGCTTGCTGGTGCCAAACATCGCTCGACGGAGGCAAGCTCCGCCGTGGCGGCGATACATCCGTTGGCCAGATCCTTCGGTTCCCATCGTCGTCGGCTGGTGTCTATCCGCGATCGCATTCCCGGAATCGGATTAGGGGCAGAGCCGAAGATGGACCACGTTGTGTCCGGAAAGCACCACGTCAAAGCGAATCCGGCCCGTGCCGTCCTGGGAGAGTTCCGGTAGCGGTTCGAGCTGGCTGAGTTGGCTCATTCTCTCGTATTTTTCGCGATGCCGCGCCATGACTCGCATCGCCACCGCCAACGCACTGGCATCTTCCTCCATTTCTTCACGTGCTTGTTCCATGTCGGCCGCCTGTTCGTGAGCAAAGCCCGAGTGTTCGCGGTCGATCAACGAACCTTGCGTGACGGTCCATTGCTTTCCTGCCAAGGTTTTGCCGTCGAGCACGACCTGGACCTGGATCGGATTGCCGTTGTCGCGCGTCGCAAGGTGACGGTAGATCAGCAACTCGACGACATCGCCTTTGCGGCAAGCGATGCATCCAATATCGTCCGTCTCGTCTTCTCGGGACGTCGTTGCGGAAAGCCACCTGCCGGCGACCATCCCCTCCAGCATCTGCAGAACGTGCGTCACGGGGATCGGAATCCCGCCAGCTTTCGTCGTGTTCCAGTGCCATTGGTAAACGTTGGGGATCCGCTGCGCATAGATCTTCCGGGCCATGTGCGCCGCCCAGGACCCGCCGAATTCCGTGCCGTCACCCGCAAGCAGCTTACCGCCTTCGCTCAGGATCCCGAATTCGTGGATCTCGACCGGCACGCGAGCAAACTGCGGATACGGTGCCAGCTTGTCGCGAATGGTCTGGATGACCGTCTCGAATCGTTCGTCCGACACGCCGATGGCCGTGTAGTACGACGAGGCAAAGAACTTCATCGGTGTTCCCGTTTCGCCGGTGGCATGGTTCCTGCCGGTGGCGCAATGGTCGATGATCTCCAGCCCCCACGCGCCCCGCGGCTTGTTCTTCACAGGATCCAGAATGTTGCCCGGTCCGATGTCGGCATCCGGCAGAACGCTCAGCACGGCCGCGACGGTGTGATCGTAGTGTTCAAAATACTGCTCCTTCGTGCCGCTCCAGTGTCCCGGCGCCAAGTCGGGTTCGGTGCCGACGCGGAAACGCCACTCGTTTACTTCGTCGCGTCCGAAATGATCCACCAGCCACTGAACCAATTGTCGCACATAGCTCGTCCAGACTTTGAAATCTGCCGGCGGTTCCGTATTGCCGTATTTGTTCTTCACCGGCTTTTCGCTCATCGCGGCCGGAACATTGTCGAGCACGATCCAGGGGGTGAAGCCGCATTTCCGGATGCCGGAAAGCAGTTCGATGGCTTCGGTGAAATCGCAGATCGCTTGGCCATCGGCTCCGACGCCGCGGAAGTAATCGTCTTTCTCCAGATCGATTCCGCCCAGAAAACGGACACAGTTGATGACCGTGGCAAACGGGTACAGCCGGCGAAGCTCGGCGTGCTTCTCGGAGTCCTTGAACGGCGCCTGGATGGTGACGGGAAACACACGCCAGAAGTTGTGCAGTTCGCCCAACTCCTCGTCCGCCTGGATCGTGATTTTGGGTTTGCGATGCTCCGCTTGCTGTGCTCCTTTTTCGCGCCAGTACTTCAGGAACTCTGCAACCGGCTTTCCGCCGGGTTTCGCGCCGGCGGCGTGTTCTTCGATCGAGTGCCCGAAGTAGTGGCTGATCCACCCGTCGACGCGATCGCTTGCCCCGTCGATGAATTGTTCCAGTTCTTCCAAGGTGCAGCTCAAAGGAAATATCTCGCCGACGACCATGGGCTTGCCGATATCGTAGACGGCCAGTGCCGTCAGGGCCTTGTCCACTTCGCGCGACTTGGGATAGAAGTGGACGCTGACGAAATCCAGGTGGCGAGCAACCTCCGGCGCGTAGAACAATGGCTTCGCGCCCGGAAACACCTGCGCCCAAGGAATCACGCCGACGGTCACCAGACCGTTGCGGTCGTGCTTGCGGATCGCGTCGGTCAGCCTCTTGACCCAGGCCTCGGCGATGGCCACACTGGTACGCCCGCCGGGTTCATTGGAGATTCTTTGTACGAAATAGAACCCTTCCAACTCGCCGAGCAGCCACGGATGCTCGCCCTCCTTGGCCTGGGTGATGACGGGCTCGTTCATCAAGTCGTAGCAGAACACGGCCGGATGTCCGGCGCACGCTTGGGCGATCGCTTCCCAGAAGCGCGCCTGCACCTGCCAGCGATCTGCTTCGCTGAGCTTGTCATACCAGGCCGGAACCATGTTCAGGTGGTAGCACCCCAAGCCGGTGAATTTCAGATAGAGGCCGCAATCCCGGGCCAAATTCAGCGTGCGGCGAAGGCGTTTGATGGCTTCGGCATCGACCTCCTCGGCCGTCTTCATGTAGGTGCCCACTTGAAGATGCAAACGCACCACGTTCGCGCCCAAGTCGCGCATCCGTCGAAAGTCTACTTCGACGCTCGGCCAGTCATCCTCCCAATACTCTTCCATGATCTGGCCGAACTTGCCGACAAAGTTGAAGCCCCACGGCACAAATGGCGTCTTGGAATCGACGAGGACGAATCCCTTCCCGTCCTCGGCGATCCGCACCACTTCCATGACGCGCTGTTGCGCGTCGCCAGCTTGGGCGGCAGGCTGGTCCGACGATTCCTGTCCCCGCAGCGGCGCGGCCGGGAGGGGTAGAAGCACAGCAGCCAGCCAAAGACTCGTTTTCCACGACGACTTGGGAACGATATTCGTTTTCACGTCTGATTTTCCTTGATCCAGAAATGAACCAATCAATCCACGGCCGTCTTGGCGATGGCAGGCTTCGAGCAACCCGACGGCATCTTGTTTCTGCCGTCGCGCCGAACCGGCCCATCGGCGAGCCGTCTGGCTCATCGCCACCGCGGACCGCCCGTACCTCGTCAAAGTATCGCCCCGACGAGTCCACGTCCAGGCTGGCGACGTATTCGTAAGCGCAGGGAGCGGCCTGGACGGAGACCTACGGTGCCTATTGAGCTGTGTAGTGCAGAATCATGGGCTCCACCGAGCAATGCGGGCTGTTGATTTAATGCTGTCCGCACGCTTCGGGCTCCTTGGAGTTCACGCTTCAGCGTGTCTTTTCCTGCCGGCAGCCCGGCCGGGCACGCTGAAGCGTGAACTCCAACGGGCGTGTCCTCACGGAATACGCGGTAGACACATTAAATCAACAGCCCGCATTGCGGAAGGTATTCACGTTCGCGCCAAGCGCCGAGCACAACGCTTCGGTCAGTGCGCTGACCGATCCGCTGTAGGGTCCGGAACGGCGGTCACGCTTCCGTTCGTCTGTCCGTCCTTCCATTCTTCGTTGGTTGAAAAAGACGGGCGCCCCTCGCCAAGCCACCTTACACTCCAGGCTCCCCCGGTTTCCGCACGCTCCACGTCCAATGCCGATCGCCGGTGGCTTGAACCGTTTCGGGCTCGTAACCGACTTGCGAGACCAGTGCGCGGATTTCTTCCAGCGTGAACGCCGCGCGGAGCGAATCCTCGAACATCCGGCGTTGCGTTTCATTGGCGGACCCCGCGCAGGTCTGGACCCCTTGCTGCAGCGTCTCCTCGTCGTCCGGCCGCCGCAGGTCGCGGATGAACAGCAAACCGCCCGGCCGCAGCACGCGCAGGCAACCTTGCAGCACGGGCAGGGGATCGGCAAAGTGATGCAAGGCGCCGTTGCACACGACGCCGTCGAAATAGGCATCGGCAAACAACAGATCCTTGGCATCCGCCTGCGCCAACTGAACTCGATCGATCACGCTGGCGATTTCGATGTTCAGGCGAGCCATCTCCAACATACTGACGGCCAGGTCGGCCGCCATGATCCGGCCCTCGAAACCTTGGCGGCACAGTTCGACGGGAATCTGGGCTGTACCCGTGCATAAATCCAACAGATCGCCTTGTCCGCCCGCCGCCAGAAAATCGGCCGCGAAACTGCGGTTGGCTTCCGCGTGATCCATCGAGTCGTATTCCATCGCCAACTCGGGCGATTCGACCAGTTCCGCTTCCAGGACGCGCTGCAATGACATGGGTTACCTCAAGAGGGTTCAGGGGCAGGATTTACGCCGGCTTCGATAACAGTGTAGCCAATTTCGCCTCGAATTCCTCCCCGCCGACGGTGATTACCAACTCGATGGCCAGCGCCCACAGCGGCACAGCCTCCAAATGCCAGCCGCGGATCTTGACCAAGTCTTTGTGCGTGCACACGACCGCCGCGAGGTCCGGCAGACCGTCGGCCCAACGGCACAACGACAGCACATCGTCCGGCGAATACGCATGGTGATCGGGAAATTCGCGGAAGTCGACCAACTGGCAATTGCACGTTTTCAGCGTGTGCCGAAAGCCAGCCGGGTTGCCGATCCCGCAAAAGGCGGCGATCCGCCGGCCCGCGATCCGGCCGATGTCTTCCAGGATGCCGTCCGCGGACATCAAACCGCAGGGGCGTTGTACGGCCTCCAACCACAGCGCCTGCGGCGCCAAATCCTCCGCGCGACGCCGAATGGCCCGCCGTTGTTCGCCGCTGACCGCATCGCTGCGGGACAAGACCACCACGCCGGCTCGCTGGAGACCGCACAACGGTTCTCGCAACAGGCCGCGCGGAAACATGCGTTCCATCCCAAACGGCTCCAGCGCATCCAGCAGCACGACATCCAAATCGCGATGAATGCGGCGATGCTGAAAGGCGTCGTCCAGCACGATCAACTCGGCTTGATGTTCTCGAATCGCCTGCCGCGCAGCGACGACCCGCTGCGGATTTTGCACGTGCGGCGTGCCGGGCAGCTTGCTGGCCAATTCCAGCGCCTCGTCGTTCGGCGAGCCCGCGCGGGCTTTGTAGCCTCGGCTGACGATCGCCACGCGCACGCTGCGCGCCTGAAACCACCGGACCAACCACGCCACCAGCGGCGTCTTGCCGGTTCCGCCCAAAGTCACGTTGCCGACGCTGACGACCGGGACGCCGACGCGTTGCACGCCGGCGAACCGCCCGTCGTACCAAGCGTTTCGCCCGCGAACGATCGGCGTATAGATCCAACTGGCGACGGCCAGCAGCCGGCGGATCACCTCCGCCGGCCACCCGCACCGCCGCGAGCTGACCAGATCGCGAAAGCTCGCTGCATTCAACGTCGGAACTCCTGGCAGATCGCGTCGCCAACGGCGAGCGGTTTCGTGCGCCAGCCCCGCAGTGTCAAGCGAGTTGGGCGCAGATGGCGTCAGCCATTTCCCGCGTTCCCACGGCCGACGGATCGTCGCGATGCGGCTTGAGGTCATACGTCACGTACCGGCCCTCGGCGATCACCGCCGCGACCGCTTGCTCCAGACGAATGGCAGCTTCCAGTTCGCCCAGGTGCCGCAGCATCAGCATTCCGGACAGGATCAGCGCCGTGGGATTGACCTTGTTCTGCCCCTTGTATTTCGGCGCGCTGCCGTGCGTGGCCTCGAACACCGCTCCATTGGGTCCGAGGTTCGCCCCAGGGGCGACGCCCAGACCGCCGACCAGGCCGGCGCCCAAGTCGCTGACGATGTCGCCGTACAAATTGGGCAGCACCAGCACGTCGTACAATTCCGGTTTTTGCGTCAGTTGCATGCACATGTTGTCGACGATCCGCTCCTCGAACTCGATATCCGAATAGTCTTTGGCGACTCGTTGCGCGGTGGCCAGGTACAGGCCGTCGGTGTGCTTCATGATATTCGCCTTGTGGACGGCCGTCACCTTCCGGCGGCCGTTGGCCCGAGCGTAATCGAATGCACAGCGGACGATCTGCTCGCTGCCCGGCACGCTGATCGGCTTGATGGACACGCCCGTCGCATCCACCGGGGTCTTGATCTTGCGGTCCGACGGCAAGCTGTTGATGAACTCGATCAGCCGAGCGGTCTCCTCTTTGCCCGCCTGGAACTCGACGCCCGCGTACAGGTCTTCCGTATTCTCTCGGACAATCACAATGTCCACGCCCAGATGTTCAAAGAACGTACGCACACCGGGATAATGTTTGCACGGGCGAATGCAGGCGAACAGGCCTAACTCTTGCCGCAGGAACACATTGATACTGCGGAACCCGGTCCCGACCGGCGTGGTGATGGGGGCCTTCAAGGCGCATTTGGTGCGGCGGACGCTCTCCAGCACACCATCCGGAATCGGCGTTCCCAGCCGCTCCATGACATCGACTCCCGCCTCCTGGACGTCCCAGTCAATCGCCACCCCGGTAGCGTCGACGCAGCGCCGCGCCGCCTCGGCCAATTCCGGACCCGTTCCATCCCCTGTGATCAGCGTTACTTCGTAGGCCATTGTAGACTGTCTCCCTTTGAATTCCCTTGCCAGTTTTTCGGCGATTCCAAGATAGAGCCGCCTTTGGCGAAAAGCGTATTATGCCCGGATGGAGCGCAGGATCAAGGTGACGCGTGGTCCCCGAGGTGATGCGGCGGGCGGTTTTCGCTACACTCGAACGCCGGACGGCAAATCGCGGGGCGGCAGAACGATGAAGAATTGCGGTGTCCTTTTTTTCCTGCCCCCAATTTTCCTGCCAACGTCCGCAGGTTCACGATCGAGGCTCGTCTGCCATTTCTTAATGCCCGTTTTGTGACCTGCGTAGCAGCGGAAGAGGCGGGTTATACATGGCGGGTTATAAATGGGAAAACGGCGGCCGCGCCCGGTTCGTTTGCGCGGACGAAACGGACGGCCGGTGCCTGCAACTGAGGTGTTAAACCACGTGCCTTTCCCGCGAGATTGCTATTTCTGTGCCACCATGATCAAATCCGCGCTGCTGTCCCGGACGTAAGACGCTCCGGCGTAATCGCCGAAGAATTCCCAGCTCGACGCTCCGGCGGCGCGGGCCATCTGCCCCAATTCATCGGCTTCCAATCCCAGCAGCGGCACGGATTCGGAATCCATTTCTGAAACTGCGGACGGATCGGCCACGATCAAATCGACGAAGCCGTGACCGCCGCTGCGATGCACGCCTTTGACGACCAACACCTCGCGCGGCGGCAGTCGAACTCGCTGGCATTTCTGCCACACGCATGGCCCGTCCGGCAGTCGCCACAGGTTCAGCAGATGCACCACGATCAGCCCTCCCGGCCGCACGGCGGAAACCATCTGTTGCATCGCTCGGTCGACGGTCGTCCGATCGGCCGCCACGGCGAGCGAATTGCCGGCGCAAATCGACGCGTCGAACGGTTCCTCCGCAGCGCCGGGTTGATCGAAGCTGCGCACGGCCCACTTCAAACCCGGCGGCTCCCCGTAGCGGCCACGCGCCCGCTCGATCATCGCCGCGCTGAGATCCGCACCTTCGACCGTCAGTCCCCAGCCGTGAAACATCGCCGCATGATGTCCAGTCCCGCACGCCGAGTCCAACACGCGGCGGACTTGACACCGCTCGAACCAGCGGCGATAGAACGGTCCTTCGCGAGCCAATCGCCGCGGCCAGTCCACCAGCGCTTCATAGACGTCCGTTAAATCGCCGAACAGTTTTCCGGTTGTCATATTCAGTTTCCGGTTGTCACATTCAGGGCCCGGGCCTGGGGAAGAAATTGGCTTACCGACTTTAACCCGAAGCGTAAGCGAGGAACGTGCCGTTTGCCGCATCGCCTCGCTCGCGCTTCGGGTTACTTGATTTCTCCCGTCGCCCCACCGTGCGAAGGGGACCTCTCGGTCGTCCGAAAACTACGGCGTAATCTCCAGCCAGCCCAACGACGAAGGCACGTGGAAGTCCGGTTCCTCGGTGCGCGGATCGATCCAGGCCATCCATTCTTGGATCGGTGGCGGGCCGTCCAATCGCCGGCCCCGGTTGTGGATGCTGTCGCGCTGCTCCACGGGCCGGCCGCTGCGATCGTGACTGAACTCGGCGCGATACAGCCCGCACCGGATCTTGACGCCCGGCCGCAGAGCCGGAAACCCCAGCGCCGGAAAACCGGCTTGTGGAATGCGGCCTTCGACGACGTAGCCTCGCTCCAGCGGCGAGGCTTTGGTCTCGAGGCCCGGCCAATTCCAGCGGGGATCCAGTTGACGATAGAACCTGCCTCGATAATCGAACGCCCGGCCGCGGGAGTCGACTTCCAAGCAGTAATAGTCTTGCATCCGCTCGTCGCGGCTGAAGTACATTTCGACGCGGTCCTCGAACACGGCGTCTTCTTCGTCCCGCAACCGGTCTAACACCACGATATCCTCGTCGTGGACGCGGAACGTGAAGTAGAGGAATTCCTCCGTGCACAACGCGCGGAACTCGGTCGCGGGTGCGGACGCTTGTTTCCACGGAAAGGTAAAGCCGCGTTCGACCACGGCTTGGCCCCAATCGGCCTCGTCCGCGCGGCCGTCGAGCTCGATCCGGGCCGCAGGCCGCCAGCGAACGCCATACGTTCGCTCGCTCCCCTGGCGAGAGAGGGCGTTGTCTTCATAGGCCGGCTTCGCGGCCGCCGGATCGGCGGCCGTCATCACGGCGAACAGCAGCAGCGACATGACATTCTCCTTCGTTCATCGTTCGACAATTTCCAACCAGCCCAGCGACGACGGCACATGGAAATCGGGCTCCGGCGTGCCGGGATCGACCCAGCTGATCCACTCTTCGAGCGGCGGCGGACCCTCGCCGCGGCGGCCTTGGGTGTGAATGCTGTCCCCGCTCGCGGCCGGGCGGCCGCTGCGGTCGTGGCTGAACTCGGCCCGATACAATCCGCAGCGGATTCTCACCCCCGGCTGCAAGGGCGGAAAGCCCAAGGTCTCGAAGCTGGCCAGCGGCAGCCGGCCTTCGACCTCGTAGCCTTGCTCCCGTAGCGTGCCGCACGTCTCCAACCCCGGCCAGCTCCAAGCCGGATCCAACTGGCGATAGTACGATGCGCGGTAATCGTAAGTCCGGCCGAGCGGGTCGACCTCCAGCGCAAAGTACTCCGTCATGCGATCGTCGAGGCTGAAGAACATCTCGACGCGATCTTCCAGAACGACGTCCTGTTTGTCGCGGAGCGCGTCGAGCAGCACGATATCCTCGTCATGCACGCGAAACGTAAAGTACAGAAATGCCGCGTCGCACAGCGCGCGGAACTCCGTCCGCGGTGCAGCGGCTTGTTTCCAGGGAAAGGCGAACCGATGTTCGACGTGTGCCAACGCCCAATCCGCCTCGTCCGCGCGGCCGTCCACCACGATGCCGGCGCGCGGTACGTGACGCACAGGATAGGTCAGATCGCTGGGACGCAGAAGCATGAGATACCTCCCCTTCCTTATAACTGTCACAGCGGCTTTCGAAACGCTGCGAAATGCAGGACTTACCCGAACACGTCCCAGACGATCAGGGCCCCCAGAAACAGCACGACCAAGACCACGACGACGATGGCGAGATTCAGCCAAGTCTTGCCCGCTTTGAATTCCTTGATTTCCGCATCCTGCTCCTTCTTTCGTTTGAACTCGATACTGTCGCGGCGGCGGAGTTGAAACTGAGCTTGGCAGTGGGGACACAGCACGTCCTGGTCGAGCATTTCGACGGGCGTCTCCAGCATCTTCTTGCATTGCGGGCAGGGGATATGCAGCAGATCCGGCTCGCGGAGATCGAACGTCGGTCCCGGGGGGGGAGGCAACTGAGTTTGCCCCGCGGCGCCCGGCCCTACCGCCGGGAATGCCGGTGCGGCGGGCGATGCCGCGGGTCCTACCGACGGAAATCCCGGCGCGGCCGGCCCCGGCGCAGGCCCCATGGGGAACGTTGGGCCGCCGTGAGGCGCGTCGGAGCCCGGCGGCGGTGCCGGTGCAACATACGGCGTCGGGATCAAGAACATCACGCCGCACATCGGACAATAGCTCTGCTGCCCGGCCTGAAACTCCTCAGCCTGCAGCACGTTGGCACACTGAGGGCACTGAAACTGAAAAGCCATGGACTCCGATCTCCTTCGCGTATCGCCTCGCCGACTTCCCACCGCGTGCGGTCTGAGCAGCGGGTGTTCGATCGCTGAAGTACAAAATGTCGCGCAACGCGTTAAACTCCACGAGATCGCTACAGTTTTGGCTCATTTCGTTCGAAACGTGAACCAGGAAACTCGCGACACCTCCGGCTGGGTCTCTACCTTTGATTCGCCAAGCATGTTACACTGATCTGGTGTTAAAGGCCAGCGTGCAATCACATGTTCCTCGTTTTCGTTACAGCTCGGTTTTCCGATGAATAGCGATCGAAATCCAACGCCTGCCGACGCGCTGTCGGCTGAGTCCGTGTCTCCTCTGTCATCTGCTCCTGAGGCCGGCGCACCGGCTGCCGAAAATCTCGGCGGCCCCGCGCTCTCGGCGGATGCAGCGTCGGCGGCCGCACCCGCGGTGCCTGCCGCAGAACCGCCGTTGCGCCGCGTCGTCCAGGAGGGACACCGGACGCCGTCGGGGGGCGCGAAGGGTCCCGCGCCGCTGCACCACGGCGGTGGCTCTCGAAATCGAGGCGGTGGTGCGCGGCCGCGGCGGGAGGACAGCAGGACGGAGACGCACGATCCTCTGCTGGAGGACGTCCACGTCCCCAACGCTTCTCGGACCAAAGTCACGCCCCCTTCGCGCCGCCAGCCCTTGCCGCCTGATTTAGAACAGGAAATGCAATCCGCCTTTGCCGGGGCTTCGATCGAAGAGTTGGTGTCCGGCGGGCCGGGTGCCGCGGAGATCGGAACGGGCATCGAGGTCGATTCACGGCACCGGGGGATCGTCGTCAAGATTCACGGCGACAATGTGTTTTTCGCCTTGGACGGCCGCAACGAAGGGGTCGCATCGTTGCGACAATTCCTCGACCCGCCCCAGCTGGGAATGGAAATGGATGTCGTCGTCAGCCGTTATCATGCGGAGGACGGCATCTACGAGCTGCGCGTGCCCGGTTCGGCGATCGATGTCGAAGACTGGTCCGATCTGGTCGATGGGGCCGTCGTCGAAGCTCGAATCACCGGTTCGAACGTCGGCGGATTGGAGTGCATGGTGGGCCACATCCGAGGCTTCATTCCGGCCAGTCAGATCGAGATGTTCCGCGTCGAGGATTATTCGGAGTATTACGACAAGAAGCTGCCGTGCGTCGTCACCGAAGCCAACGAACGGCGACGCAACCTGGTCCTCAGTCACCGGGCGCTGGTCGAACGCGAGAAAGAAGAACAGCGCAAACAGCTGCTGGCGGAGTTGCAAGTAGGCGACGTCCGCGAGGGCATCGTGACCAGCATCCGTGATTTTGGAGCGTTTGTGGACATCGGCGGCCTGGACGGCTTGGTCCATATCAGCCAATTGAGCTGGGACCACATCGCGCATCCCAGCGAAGTTTTACAGCCTGGCCAGAAGATCCGCGTCAAGGTCGAGAAGATCAATCACGAGACCGGCAAGATCGGCCTGAATTATCGCGACCTGTTGGACCACCCCTGGACGGATATCGAAACGCGGTTTCCCGCGGATTCGCTGGTCAAAGGCGTGGTCACGCGGACTGCCAAGTTTGGCGCGTTCGTCAAGTTGGCACCCGGCGTCGAGGGCCTCATTCACATCTCCGAATTAGCCCATCATCGTGTCCTGCAGGTGAGCAACGTTGTGCGCGAGGGCGACGAAGTCGAGGTAAAGGTGCTCTCCGTGGACCCGGAATCGCAACGGATGAGTCTGTCGCTCAAAGACGCCCATCCCCTGCCGGAAGCGGAACCGTCGGAACCAGAGGAGCAAGCGGCGGAGGACGAGCCGAGTCGCAAACCGGCGGTTCGGCCCAGCGGCAAGCCGCTGAAGGGCGGCACGGCGCAAGATTCAGGAGGAGATCGGTTCGGATTGACCTGGTAACGGAGCAGAACGTAGCGAGCAGAACGTAACGGAGCACAGCGATGGCGGACAAGACCATTTTCAAACGAATCATCGACGGCGAGATTCCGGCGGATGTCGTGTACGAAGACGAGTTGTGCCTGGCTTTTCGAGATGTCGCTCCCAAAGCCCCCGTTCACGTGCTGCTCATCCCCAAGAAAGAGATCCCCGCCGTCGACGATCTGGCCGCGGAAGATCAGCCGCTGGCCGGACACCTGTTGTTGGCGGCGGCCAAAATCGCCCGGCAACTGGAGCTGAACAACGGCTATCGGTTGGTCGTCAACTGTGGGCCGGATGCGGGCCAAGCCGTCAATCATCTGCATCTTCACATCCTGGGCGGCCGCCCGCTGGGCTGGCCGCCGGGATAGCAGATCCCGTCTACGCAAACCCGCGCTATACGAAATCGACAGCCCGCCTGGCTCGATGCGTCCCATAGCCGTATAAGGCGATGACCACGAAGCAGACCAAGGGCAGGAAAAACGAGGCGCTGACGGCCGGTAATGTCAGCAAACCGAGGCTCACGTTTCCGGCGCTGTCGCCCATGTCGATGATCGAGCCCTGCAGCGGCGGCATCAGCGCCCCGCCGACGATCGCAAAGATCAATCCGGCGGAACCTAGCTTGGCGTCTTCGCCCAGTCCGTCCAGGGCGATTCCGTAAATCGTCGGAAACATCAACGACATGCAAGCCGAAATGCCAATCAGACAGTACAGGCCGGCCATTCCCGGAATGAAGATGGCCCCCGCCGTCAACCCGATGCCTCCCAGGGCTAGGGTCATCAAGAGGCCGCCGGGCGATACATACTTGAGCATGTAGGTGCAAATGAATCGGCTGGAACAGAAAATGATCATCGCCACGATGTTATATTGCTGAGCCTCCGGCAAGCTCATGCCCAGGTTGCTCATGGCATAATGGATGATGAAAGTCCAGCACATGATCTGGGCACCCACGTAAAAAGCTTGGGCCACCACGCCGCCCACGTAACGCCCGTTGCGGAGCAATCGTCCTAAGGTCACCATCAAGTGAATGTGACGATCATCCCCGCCGGCTTTGGGAAGTCTCGTGACGGCAAACACGACGAACATGCCCAGAATCACCATCGCGATTGTGACGTACGGACCTCGAATCGTGCGCAAATCCTCCAACTGCATGGCCCGATGCTCTACGGGATTTGTCTGCTGCAAGTCCCGCAGGGCGGCGTTGATCTCGGCATCCACCTGCCCAGGCAACATCTGCTTGTACTCCGGATGGGCTTTCATTTGCGCATCGCGGAACTCGGTGACGTTCAGACTGGCGAGCACGATATTGCTGGCCACTAGCATGCCGATCAGCGAACCGATCGGATTAAATGCCTGGGCGAAATTCAGTCGCCGAGTGGCAGTGGACTCCGGACCCATTGCCAGGATGTATGGATTCGCTGTCGTTTCCAGAAACGCCAAGCCGAACGTCAATACGTATAAAGCGATCAGGAACACCCAGAAGTTCATCAACAAACTTGCTGGGATGAACAGCAAAGCACCGCAGGCATAAAGCCCCAATCCGACAAGAATGCCCGCTTTATAGGAATAGCGGCGGATGAAGATCGCGGCGGGAATCGCCATTGTGGCATAGCCGCCGTAGAACGCTGTCTGGACCAAACTGCTCTGCTGGTTGCTGATCAAGAAGATTTCTTTGAAGGCCCTGACCAGCGGGTTGGTGACATCATTGGCGAATCCCCAAAGGGCAAACAGCGTAGTAACAAGGCAAAACGGCAAAAAGACCGCCGCCGGAATCACTGGGTCGAAAGTCTTTTGCTTGGTGGAAACTTGGGCGTTGGTCATTGTTGGTCTCTTGCTGGCTACGGTTTACAGGCAGGCATTTACTTGGTTTCGTGCAAGGTAAGCGCGCTACGAGCTTGCGAATCCCGATGGGTGCCTTAGTATCCGTAGCGACCAGCGGCGCGTCAATCGGCGGTAAACGAGGATGGAACGGCCGAAGACCCTCCGGTGTGCGTGTTCATTCCCGGCAGGGTGTCTTGCCTCCGGTCCCTCGACAGGTTACACATAAAGCGTGGTGAATTTCACGAGATAGAGCACTTAGGAGCGCGACCATGAGCAGCGACGTTGCAGAACCCGCAAAGATGGCCAAGCTGATTCTGGACGGGAAGGAATATGAACTGCCCATCGTCGAGGGATCGGAAGGCGAGTTGGGGATCGACATCAGCCGATTGCGGGACCAGAGCGGTTACGTTACCCTGGACGACGGCTACCGCAACACGGGTTCCGCTTTGTCGACCATCACGTTCATCGATGGTGAAGAAGGCATTTTGCAGTATCGCGGCATTCCCATCGAACAACTGGCCGAGCATTCTTCGTTCGTGGAAACAGCCTTGCTGCTGATCTACGGTGAGCTTCCGACGGCCGATCATTTGCAGCGTTTTAGCGCGTTGCTTACGCAGCATGAGATTATTCACGAAGGCATGCGGCACAGCTTTCAGGGATATCCGCCAACCGGCCACCCGATGGCGATTTTGTCGTCGATGATTAATACGCTATCGTGCTATAATGTGGACGTTTTAAGAATGGAGGACGAGGCCACTTTTGAAAACGCCGCCGCTCGGCTGTTGGCAAAGATCCGTACGGTGGCCGCGGCCGCCTACAAGACCTCGATTGGCGAGCCGATCGTATATCCGAGTCCGGAGTACGATTATTGCTCCAACTTTTTGCACATGATGTTCTCGATCCCGCACCGGCCCTACGAGCCGGATCCGGATTTGGTCCGCGCCCTCAATCTGTTCCTTCTGCTGCACGCCGATCACGAGCAGAATTGCTCGACGTCCACGGTGCGCATGGTCGGCTCGTCCGGCGCCAATCTGTTCGCGTCGTGCGCCGCCGGGGTATGCGCCCTGTGGGGCCCGCTTCACGGCGGTGCCAACGTGGCGGTGGTTGAGCAATTACAGCGGATTCACGAATCGGGCATGAGCGTGCCGGAATTGATCAATCGCGTGAAGCGAAAGGAGGAGCGATTATTCGGTTTCGGCCATGCGGTCTACGCCAGTTACGATCCGCGCGCTCATATCCTCCGCGATCATGCCCCCAAGGTCGTGGCCAAGCTGGGCCGGCCGGACCCGCTGCTGGACATCGCCAAAGAATTGGAAGAAGTTGCTTTGAGCGACGACTACTTTGTCAGCCGCAACTTGTATCCCAACGTGGACTTCTATTCCGGAGTGATCCTGCGGGCGCTGGGTATTCCGACCAGCATGTTCACCGTGATGTTTGCGATCGGCCGGATGCCCGGCTGGATCGCCCAGTGGAAGGAACTGCACGACAGCCAGGCGCGCATCTACCGTCCGCGGCAGATCTACACCGGATATGCGAAACGCGATTACGTGCCCATCGGTCAGCGCAGATAAGAAGCTTTTGGCATGACCTCCTCAAAGATCGCTCGAAGGCGGTTCCTCGCCGGCGCGGCGGCTACCGTCGCGGTGCCGGCAGTGATTCCCGGTTCGGCCCTGGGCTTGGATGACCGGCCCGCCCCCAGCAACCGCATCGTGATGGGCGGCATCGGGATGGGCGGGCGAGGCACAGGCGTGCTCGGCGGCTTTGCCAACTCGCCCGAGGTCCAGGTGGTGGCCGTTTGCGACGTGAACGCCAGGCACCGCGAGCGGGCGAAGCAGTCGCTCGACGCCCGCTACGGCAACTCCGATTGCGCCGCGTATAACGACTTCCGCGAGATCACCGCCCGCGCCGACGTGGACGCCGTGATGATTGCCACGCCCGACCATTGGCACGCGGTGATTGCGATCGACGCGTGCCGCAACGGGAAAGACCTATTTTGTGAGAAGCCGGAAACGCTGACGATTCGCGAGGGCCAAGCGATGATCGCCGCCGCGCGCCACTACGGCCGGGTGTTTTCCGGTGGCAGCCAGCGGGTGGGGGAAGATTACAACTGGTTTCACCGCATGGTTCGCGGCGGGGCCATCGGCGAACTCCGGGAGATCCACGTCAACGTGGGCGGCCCGTCGAGCATCTGCAGTCTGCCCGAAGAGCCCATTCCCGAAGGACTCGACTGGGACCTGTGGCTCGGCCCGGCGGCGTGGGCCCCCTTCAATCGCGCGCGGTTGAACTTTCGCGCCTGGCGCGATTACTCGGGCGGCGGCATGACCGATTGGGGCGCGCATGGATTCGGCGGCGCCCTGTTCGCCGCCAACCTGCACGAAACGGGTCCGGTGGAAATCGTTCCGCCCAACGGCGACGACGTGCGGTATCTGACCTTCCTATTCGCTAACGGAGTCCGAATCTACCACGGCGGCAGCAAAGCCGGAATGTACACGTTCCGCGGTACCGGCGGCGAAATCTGCGAGACCGACAAGCAGCGCCCGGCCCCCGGCATCGCGATCCCCAATTATCGCGGCCGCGGCGGCATCAACGGGGATTTCCTGCATTGCGTCAAGACCCGGCAACGACCGTTCCGCGACATCGCCATCGCTCATCGCACGGTCAGCCTCTGCCACTTGGGTAACATCGCCTATTGGCTCAACCGGCCGATTGCCCTTCGTCGACGATCCCACGCACGCGCTGCGCGCCGGCCGCACCATCTGCGATTTGGCCTATCACGGCGGACTCCGCAGCCGCGAAAAGCCCGAATACCAAGCCGCGCTGGAGAAGATCATCCTGGTCTGCGCGAAGGACAAAAACCTGACCGCACGCGCCAAGGATCTGCTCGAAGCCAACCGATAAGCATGGTCAACTCCGCGGAGAACGGGTCATGAAACGTATCTTCCTGAATCTCGCCGTCTGCTGCGCGACGTTCCTGACGGCAAGCGGCGCCGAACGTCCGCGTCTGGCCGTGCTGACAGACATCGGCGGCGATCCGGATGATCAGCAATCGCTCATCCGCCTGATGGTCTATGCCAACGAGTTCGAGATCGAGGCGTTGATCGCCAGCGCATCGGGCACGCCCGGCGAATTGAAGCAGGCCATTACACGGCCCGACCTGATCCGCGAGATCATAGGCGGCTACGACCAGGTGTTGCCGAATCTCAAGCAACACGCCGCGGGCTGGCCGGAAGCGGAGCAACTGCGGCAGTGCGTCAAATCCGGCAACCCGCAGCGCGGCCGCAAATTCATCGGAGCCGGGCACGACACCGAGGGCTCGCGATTTTTGATCGAACGGATCGACGCCGGTACGTCACAGCGTCCGCTGAACATCGTCATCTGGGGCGGCCAGAGCGATCTGGCCCAGGCGCTGTGGCGCGTGAAGCACGAGCGCGGGGCGGGCGGCTTCGCCTCGTTCGTCAAGCGGTTTCGCGTCTACGACATCGCCGACCAGGACGGCATCGCCGAATGGATGCGAGGCGAGTACCCTGGCATGTTCTACATTCTCAACAAAGCGCCCGCGGACCGCGACCGGCGCGAAGCCGTCTTTCGCGGCATGTATCTGACCGGCGATGAATCGCTGACCAGCCGCGAGTGGATCGAGAAGAACGTCCGCAGCACCGGTCCGCTCGGCGCGCTGTACCCGACGAAGACCTGGACCGCGCCGAACCGATACGGCTGCCTGAAGGAAGGCGATACGCCCTCGTGGTTTTTCTTCCTGCCGCCCGGCGGCAACGATCCTCGCGATCCCTCTCAACCCGGCTGGGGCGGCCAGTTCCAGCGCGCGCCGGACGGCTGGTGGCGCGATCCGCCTGCGGCCGACGCTTTCGATCCCCGCACCGCCGTCAGCCGCTGGCGTGCCGACTTTCAACGCGACTTCGCCCGTCGCATGCATTGGTGCCTGCCACCCTGAATTGTCAGAACGCTACCTTCGGCCGCAACCAAAGAAGGACAGAAAGCGACAGGCAGCGGCACCCGGTTGTTTGTCCTACTTCTGTTCCACCAAAGAACTGGGGCAAAAAAAAATTGATGGCAAAAAATGAACGAAAAGTGAGTGCCCCCCCACGGAACATTTTTCTGCCCTCAATTTTTCTGCCAGAACCTTCGTCCAGGCCGCTTTTTTGGAACTTTCTTGGGGGGCAGATGAGCGTTTCATCTCGGCCAGATAAAGCCGATCAGACGCAGTGACCGAGTGTGGTTTGAACTTGAGGCGATCCCGCGTCTATTCAGTGGGCAAATTCAGCTGCCAAGAAACGCCAAACCGGTCCTGAAGCCAACCGAATTTCCTGCTGAAGCCATAGGTGTCAAGTGGCATCAGAGCCTTACCGTCTTTGGACAAGCTCTTGTACAGGTCATTGATCTGCGATTCGGACTTACAGTCAACAAACAGCGAGAACGAGGGAGTAAAGGTAAAGGCATGTTTGACCGGACTGTCGATACACATCACCTTTTGCCCAGCAATCTCAAACATCGCCAGTTGCACGGTGCCTTCCTTTCCCGGCCCGTCCTTTCCATAGCGATTGATCGTCACCACTTTGCCGTCCTCAAACAGGCTCACGTAAAAGTTCATTGCCTCTTCGGCCTGACCCTCAAACATCAAAAATGGTGTAACTCTTGCGTTCATTCTTACCTTTGGTTCCTTGGCGGGACTCTCACCGATCGCGGTCGATAGCCACGATAGACAAACTAGCAGGGAGAAACAGGCGACAGCTGAAATCTGGGTCTTCATGACTCTGCCTAGGTGAACGATAGGCGTCACTGAGACGCCGCCAGTAACGCATCCACTGGTTTAGATGGTGCTGGAAATATCCCTCATAGCCACGCTGCAACACTCGATACGGAGCCTCTGGCTAGGAGCTACTCCGGCGCAGTTCACACCCGCTTGCCATCAAACCATTTCCAGTCCGCTCGTGCATCGTGTTGTTCGTTTAAATTCGGGAATGTCTCACGGGAACGGATTTAGACGGAAGGTGGTGGAAACATAGGACCAAAACAGGAACAACCCAACGCAATATGCGGCAGTCAGTATACGGTGCCACGGTCGTCGAACGATAAACGAAGAAATCGCAGAAGCAGTTGCCATTGAAAGTCCGAGCGGCAATACCGATCATCAGAACATGAATCAATCCAAGTCTCATCCATGTGCTTACATACAAGATGGTGCTACAAACGACGAAAGGTACGGGCAGAAGCAACAACGCATAGACGCGAGGGGAAATAGCTTGGGTCGTGCCTTCATCTGAAGTTGGCGACTCGTACGGGTTACTGTCCAAGGGCCGGTTCTCCGATAAGCAAACGACGATTCAACCGGCGGCGGCCAAACGGCTTGCCATCAGAACCGACCCGATCCGTTGCTCGGTTGCAATCGATTGATTCGGCAGTCTTGTCGACTTCCGTATTGGGGGACGCATGACACACCCCCGAACCGCGTTCACCTGATAGCCAGGGACGACGACCGAGCTGCAGGCGTAAAGCTCTGAATTCATTGCGATATCCATAAATTGGGCAGGGCTTTCTTAAGTTCCATGACGCCATCGTCGCTGACCTTGGTGTGGTAAAGGGTCAAACCTTCAAGTTTGGTCATTCCTCGAAGATGCGTCAATCCGTCGTCGGTGATGTTTGAAAAGCCAAGCCCCAACGTATGCAGTTGCGTAAGGCCACGGACATGCACCAGTCCGGCATCGGTGTTCTGGGTGCCGGAAAGGTCCAAGTCTTGGAGCTGAATCAGGCCGTCGAGATTCGCCAGCCCCGCATCGCTGACCTGCGTGTGACCGAGTCCCAGACGCTCGAGTTGCGTCAGCCCTTGGATATGCTCCCAGATAACTCCGATCAGACGTAGTGACTTAGTGTGGTTCGCCTCGCGGAAACGTATCGACGTCTCTGGTAGCATTAACTGATTTTCTCCGGGAAGCCACGCTCGATTACCGGCTCTTCCTCGCTTGCGCGTTTTGAATTTGCGCATTTTTGGGGCCGGAATTCTGGCCGAAGGCCACATTCACCGTAGCCTGGGGCAACGCCCTAGGGACACGGGCGAGCATCCGTTGTTTGGCCGAAGGCCATATTCACCGTGCTGCGTAGGGCAAGGTGAGTATGGCCTTCGGCCAAATAGGCCGGACGACACCGTGTCCCTAGGGCGTTGCCCCAGGCTACGATGGGAGCAGGCCTTCGGCCAAACACGACCGGACCGCCGAATGCGCAACTTCGAAGAGGCAAGCGAGGATGGCCTGCCCGGACGATGTTGATACGCATGGTGACGGCATTTTCTGGGCGAAGTACGATCCGTTGCAGGTGCTGCGGGCGGGCATGCTGTCCCTGGAAAAGAAGAGCGGTCGGTATGTGCGGGTACGAGTTGTCCCGCAAAAATGAGAAGAAACGTGTCGGCGGGAGGGCTCCGTTTGTTTGAGAACTCCGGAGAACCAAGCTACAATCGGCCACAGCCTCGGAGAATGCCGCCTCCGATTTTGGGATGGCATAATATACGCCAGCGTCTCTGGACAGGCGTCTGGCGTGAAGCGGACGCAACCACATGACGCAGGATATGGATACAGGTTCGCCAAGTTCTAGACCCCGCCCTCAGCGCCGTCGCTGGTATCAGTACAGTCTTGGTTCATTAGTGGTGGCAATGACCGTTGCCGCCGTGGCTGCGGCCCATTGGCGCAGGACGTTGACGGAGTGCGAGCGACAGGCGACGGCGGCGGACGCCATCGCGGAACTTGGCGCAACCATCACATGGGAGCCGGTCGTGCCGGCCTGGCTACGGTGGCTGCCATTGGCTGGTCGCGCCAACCGAGTCGTCGCGGTTGACCTGACCGAACGCGTCTTCGAAAAAGGCCGTTTGCGGCCACTGGCCGAACTGCCCGACATCGAGCGTCTGTACCTGGCCCGCAGTTCAGTCCGTGACGAGGACCTCGAACACGTCGGAAAGCTGACGAAGTTGCACCGGCTCGCGCTCTGGCGAACCGACATCACCACCGAGGGACTTGGGCACTTGGCGGGGCTCGGCCAATTGCAGGTGCTTGACATCCACGCCACTCGGTTTCTTGACGAGCGGGCACTCGAGTACCTGCGCTATTGGCCGGACCTCAGGAAGTTGATCCTTGATCTGCCTGTTTCGGATCGCGGATTGGCGTTGCTGGCGGAGCATCCCAACATGCCCGTGACGGCACTGCGGGCTCATCGAGTCTCGGACCGAGGTCTGAAGGACCTGGTGCGACTGGCGCGTCTCGAGGGGTTGACGGTGGAACTGGAATGCGACTGCCGGCGTATCATGCGGCTCACGGAGTTGCGGCAACTGAAGCGGCTGACGGTATTGGGCCGCACGGAAATTGGATCTGCAAAGGAGTTGCAGGCCGCCCTGCCAAACCTGAAACTCTTCCAGTCGGAGCGGCTCTCACAAATCAGTTTCCGAGAACTGGCTAACCGCTGGGGACACCGCGCCCACGATTTGGAAATCTGCGGAACGAACCCCCACCACATCGTGACGCTTGATCGAGAGATCGCCCACGTCACGATCACACAACGGCAGCCCCGCGTGAAGATCGCTGCGGAAATCAAGACGCTCACGTGGGAGGACCTGCGGCAATTTCAGACGCTCGAGTCGCTCACCATCGTGGGGCGGGGGTTCGACTCGGCGCAGCTCTGTCACGCGCAGGACTTGTCCCGGCTGACCGAGTTGCATCTCCAAGTTCCATTGGACGCCCAGTTGATCCGGTACCTTGCCCAACTCCAACTGCAGCACCTGGGCCTGTCCGGTTACAGCCTGCATTTTTCGCTCGCGCCCGAGGATTGTGAGCCGCTTGGCTCCTTAATCCATTTGCAGACCTTCACAGCGATTACGACACGTATGAACGATCACCACCTCGCGTTTTTCCAGAAGTGCCCGAGACTACGCCGCGTCTACTTGCAGGGCGTGGGCATCACCGGCCAGACGTTCGCCTACCTCAGTGAATCACCGTGCCTGGAAGAACTCGTGCTGCGCAACTGCAATCAATTGCGGACTGAAGACCTCGAGCGACTGCAGAAGTTCACCAACCTGCGGACCTGCTACGTCGATACGAGCAGCTACCTGTCGCGGGATCGAGACGCCCTTTACCGCAGCTTGCCGCTGCTGGAGAACCAACCGGCGCGGTGCAGCAGGTACGCCAAGCTCTACGGCTCGAAGGCGTTTGGAAAGCTCCCGCCGCTCAAGGAGGGCAAGATACCCCTGGCCGACTCCCTGTGAAGCGAGCCGCTTTTTCGACTGTCACTTGAACCGTGGCAACGACCAGCGCACCATTTGGCGAGGGTGCAGCCTGGCGCAGCGGCAAAGGCGGCAGCGTCTGGAGGAGACCGTGCGGTGGTGCGACTGGCCGCTATCGCGCCCGAGGAATTGGGTTCGTCGGGTGAACCAAGTGCAGACGGAAGACGAATTGGACGCGCTGCGCCCGTCTGTTCAGCGCGGCTGCCCGTTCGGCGACGAGTCAAGCTCAGCAGCCGCGGGGCTCGGCGAGCTGTGAATCCTAGGACCGCTACATGCGCCCGCGGTTTGCTGCAGCGACGGACTCGGCCTTTGCCGCCTGGCTATTACCCTGAGTTAGACGAGGACGAAACAGCCGATGTTGTCGTGGTGTTCCATGCTCCAAGGCTGCTTGATGCTGCACGGGAATCAAGCAGCATCGAGCATCCGCAGCAACGGGCACCGTGGGCCGACCAACTGCGAGCATCCGGAATCCTCCCGGCTTGCCCTGGAGATCGTTAGGCTTTTCGCTACACAAGCGGCCCCACAAGCCCCATCCCCGCGTGGCCGCGGCGGCTTCGCCGCCGCGGTCGCGCGGGGCATTCCCAGGCAGAGGCTGGGAACGAGCACTGCCGTTCGCGTGGCCGCTGCGTGCTTTTCCTTCGGGACGGAGGAATGATATGATGTTTCGCGCAATCTGCTGTTTGCCGATTGCCGATTGCCGGGCTGTTATGCCCCCGATCGCCGAACGTCCGTGAAACTCTCAACGGGGAAGCATGTCATGCACAAACCTTGGCAAATCTTGGCGGTGATTGCCGTCGCTTGGGCGTGGGGGATGATCGCAACACGTTGCCCGGCGGAAACCGCGGTCAATTTGCCTTCTGGTGTCCGGGCGGTCTGGGACTTGAGTCAGGCTCAAGTCGCCACGACGCCCACGCGCGATCGCGTTTGCATCAACGGCCTGTGGCACTGGCAGCCGGCGGACGCCAAGAGCGACCGCGTGCCGGACGGCAACTGGGGCTACTTCAAAGTTCCCGGATCGTGGCCGGGAGTCACCGACTATATGCAGAAGGATTTCCACACGGTGCATGCTCATCCGAGTTGGCAAGCTCAAAAACTGGCCGGTCTCACGGCGGCTTGGTACCAGCGGGAAATCGAAATTCCAGCCGAATGGGCCGGCCGCCGGATCGCGGTTTCCGCGGAGTACCTGAACTCCTACGCGGCGATCTTTGTGGACGGGAACCAAATCGGGGAACTCCGATTTCCGGCGGGAGAAGTGGATCTCACCGCGGCCTGTCGCCCCGAGGCCAAGCACGTGCTGAGCGTGCTGGTCGTGGCGATGCCGCTGAAGGGCGTCCGGCTCTCGTTCAACGACAGCAACGCCGCTCGCGAGGTGCAGGGCTCCGTCGCGCGCCGCGGCTTGTGCGGCGACGTCTATCTGGTTGCCACGCCGGCCGCCGCACGCATTGCCGATATCAAGGTGGATACTTCGGTGCGCAACGGCCGGATCACCGTCGCGGCCGCGCTGCAGGATCTCGCTCCGGATGCCTCGTACACCTTGCACGCGCGGATTAGCGACAAAGGCCAGCCGGCCAAGGAATTCGCAAGCCAGCCGTTTCGAGCGGCCGACGTGCGGGAAGGCCGGATCGCGTTTACGGAGGCGTGGCTGCCGGACAAGCTGTGGGACCCGCACACGCCCGAAAATCGGTACCAGCTCGACGTCTCGCTGCGCGGTGATGGCGGAGAGACGTTGGACGCGGCCCTTCCCATCGAGTTCGGGTTTCGCGAGTTCTGGATCGACGGCCGGGATTTCTACCTGAACGGCAGCCGCATCTTCCTGAGCGCCGTGCCGTTGGACAACGCCCAGGTCGGCGCGGCGCTGTCCACGTACGACGGCGCGCGGGACAGTCTGGAACGGCTGCAGAGTTTCGGCATCAACTTCGTTTACACGCACAACTACAGCTGCCAGCCGGGGGCCCACTTGAGCTTTGCCGAAATCCTGCGGGCGGCCGACGACGTGGGAATGCTGGTGGCCCTGTCGCAGCCTCATTTTTCCGATTACGACTGGCAGACGCCGGATGCCGAACAAACGAACGGCTATGCCGATCATGCCGCGTTCTATGTGCGCGTGGCCCAGCATCATCCGTCGGTCGTGATGTACGCGACCAGCCACAACGCCACCGGATACAACGAGGACATGAATCCGGACTTGATCGACGGCATCTACAACGAGCGCAGCGAGTGGGCCATGAACAACGTCCGCCGCGCGGTGCGGGCCGAAGCGATCGTGCAGCGTCTGGATCCCAGCCGGATCGTGTATCATCATTCGTCCGGCAATCTGAGTGCGATGCACACGAGCAATTTTTACCCGAACTTCGTCCCGATCCAGGAGCTGTCGGACTGGTTCGAGCATTGGGCGACCGAAGGCGTCAAGCCGTTCTTCGCCTGCGAATACGGGGCTCCGTTCACGTGGGACTGGGCTCTGTACCGAGGCTGGTTCAAAGGTCGCCGCGAATTCGGCAGCGCGGCGGTTCCCTGGGACTTCAGCCTGGCGGAATGGAATGCGCAATTCCTGGGGTCGGCGGCGTATCGGATCAGCGCGCCGGAAAGCCGTAATATCCGCTGGGAAGCCGAGCGATTTCGCAGCGGGCGATTATGGCACCGCTGGGACTATCCGCACCAGTTGGGATCGACCGAATTTGATGAGCGCTATCCCGTGCTGGCTCAGTACTACACGGACACCTGGCGGGCTTTTCGCACCTGGGGCGTGTCCGCCATCTCGCCGTGGGAGCACAACGTGTTGTTCAAGCTGCGTTCGGGGATGGACCGCAATCGCCGCGTCGAACTGCCGACCGACTGGGAGCGTCTGCAGCGGCCGGGCTTCAGCCCGGACTACGTCGAGCAGCGTTACGAACGCATGGACTTGGCCTACGAACGCACCGACTGGATCGCAACCCCGGCCGCGGCGGCCATGTACCGGAACAATCGTCCGCTGCTGGCGTATCTCGCCGGCAAGCAGGCGCGATTTACGAGTCAAGACCACAACTTCGTGCCGGGCGAAGCCGTTGAAAAGCAGATCGTGGCGATCAACAACTCCCGCGCTCCCGTGACGTGCGCGTGGACGTGGTGCTTGGCCCTGCCGCAGCCGATCAGCGGTTCGGACGAGGTGCGGATCGAAACGGGACAGCAAGCGCGGATCCCCTTGCGAGCAACTCTGCCCGGCGACCTTGCGCCGGGCTCCTACGAACTGAGTATGAAGGCGCATTTTCTCTCGATCGAGGGCTCGGGCGGCGGGATGGACGAGACGCAACTGGATCAGTTCCAGATCGACGTCTTGCCACCGGCCGATACGACGAAATCAGCAGCCGGGCGAAACGCTTTGCCCGGCAAGGTCGCGCTGTTCGATCCGCTGGGCGAGACGGGCGAACGGCTGGCCGGGTTGGGCGTTGAATGTGAATCCGTCGAAGCCGCCGCCAACTTGGCAGATTACGAATTGTTGGTCATCGGCAAGTCAGCCCTGACACCCGACGGGCCGGTCCCGGACCTCCGTCGCGTCGGCGAGGGACTCAAGGTGCTGGTCTTTGAGCAAACGTCCCAGGCGCTGGAACAGCGGCTGGGTTTCCGCGTGCAGGAGTACGGGTTGCGGAACGTCTGGCCGCGCCTTGCCGATCATCCCGCGCTGGCGGGCCTCGGCATCGAGCACTTGCGCGATTGGCGAGGCGAAGCGACGATCCTGCCGCCCCGCTTGGCTTACGAACCGAGCGACCGGTACAACGGCGCGCCGGCCGTGCGGTGGTGTGGGCTGGAAGTCCCGCGGCTGTGGCGGTGCGGCAACCGAGGCAACGTGGCGTCGGTGCTGATCGAAAAGCCCGCGCGGGGCGATTTCCTGCCGATCGTCGACGGCGGATTCAGCTTGCAGTACAGCCCGCTGCTGGAATATCGCGAAGGCCGCGGAATGGTGCTCTTCTGCCAGCTGGACGTAACCGGCCGGACCGAGGACGATCCGGCCGCTGACCGCGTAGTAAGAAATCTCTTGGACTACGTGTCTTCGTGGCAGCCTGCCGCTCGCCGCCGAGCCCTGTACGTCGGCGATCCGGCCGGGCGAGCTTTCCTCGAATCCGCCGGGGTGCCGCTTGGCACCTATGACGGTGGCGAACCCGCCGCCGATCACGTCCTGGTCGTCGCGCCGGGCGGCGGGGACATGCTGGCCGAGCATGCGGCGGCCGTGGCACGGTGGCTGAAGGCCGGCGGACACTTGCTGGCGATGGAACTTGATGCCGACGAAGCAAACCGATTTCTGCCCGCCGCGGTGCGTACGGAACAGCGGGAGCATATCGCCGCCTATTTCGACGCAGAGGAGTCCCGTTCGCTGTTAGCCGGAGTCGGTCCGGCGGACGTCCATAATCGAGCGCCGCGCACGTTGCCGCTCGTCACAGGCGGGATGCGCGCGATCGGTAACGGCGTGCTCGCCCAGGTGGCGGAATCGAACGTGGTGTTTTGCCAGTTGGCGCCGTTTCGCGTCAGTCGTGCCGAAGGCCGCCCCCCGTCGCTGACCATCGACCCGGAAGACGCGCTGGACGGACGCCGGAGCGCCCTGTTGACGATGGGCACCGCACCCTGGGCGCAATTCGGCCAGAAGGTGGCGGGGGGGCAGGCCGGCAAGACGTATACCTTGGCCGTATTTGCCAAGAGCCTGGGCGAACCGGCTGCCGTGCGGTTGGAAGTGGAGCGTGCGGGCAGCCCTTGGGACCGAGCCGCGCGCGGGCCGGACACGGAGGTCGGCTCGGACAAATGGTCGGAACTGCATCTCACATTTGCCGTGGACAAACCTTATCGGGAAGGCTGGCAGGCCTATCTCCACTGCGCTGCGGAGGGAAGCCGCTTGCGGATCGCACGATTTCGACTGTACGAAGGCGAGTACGTCGCTGGGCTGCCCGATGCGGAGAGTCCTGAGGTTCAGGATCGGCAGAATTTGTTCACCAATGCGAGTTTCGAAGCCGGCACGGAGCCTTGGTTTTTCACGTGGCCGACCGAGCAGCAGAATCTGCGGAAAACCTACCGCCGAACTTCGTTCGCCGTGGCGCGGCTGTTGGCCAACATGGGCGTCAGCGGCACGACGCCCCTGCTGTCCCGCTTTGCCACTGCGGCGAGCGGACGAACGGGCGAATCTGTGGTTCGCAACGGGGATTTTCGCCAAGTCGCAGAAAGCGGCGGTATGCCCGAACACTGGCAGTTCACCTCCGACGTGAAAGAGGCGGTCTGCGTGCTGGAGCCCGGCACCTCGGACTCCAGCCGATCGTGCCTGCGGATCACGTGGCACGCGCCGGCCGCGCTCCAGCGGAGCGGCATCATGTTGGCCCAGCACGATGTCCCCGTCCGGGCGGGACAGTGGTATCGCATTTCCCTGCGTGCCAAAGCCGAGGGGCTCGGGCGTAGCGGCGTCAACCTGGCTCTCCAGAATACGGCCAATTGGCAATCGCTGTTCGAGTATCAGCGTTTCGTGGCCGGGGACGAGTGGAAGGAATTCAGCTTCCTGGTCCAAGCCAATGCGACGGCCACGTCGCGGACACGATTTCAAATCTGGCACGGCCAACCGGGTACGTTGTGGCTGAATGACGTGCGGATGGAGCCGTGCGATCCGCCGTCGCAAGGCCGCTGGACGCACGGGCTGTACGCCGACGAACCGCAGGAGTGGGATGATCCCTATCGTTTCTTCCGGTGGTGAGCGCCAGAACTCCTGACGCGAGGCGAGATTTCCTGGCGATTATAGGCTGAACGCCCTGGGGAGTTGGCGAAAAGAATGAGGGAATGAGGTCCTCACCGTTTGATCCTCGTCAGCGGAAATGCACCTCACAGCAACAACCGGCGTTTGAGGCCCTGTCAACGCGACGTATCATATCTTTCCGTGTGCGCGAAACGAACGAAACTGGAAACATTCCTCTCGGTTGCGGCCGCGGGCCGCGTAAGGAGATCCATCTTATGTCCACAGAAAACTCGCTGACCCGCCGGGATTTCGTCAAGTCGGTTGGTGCCGCCGGAACCACGCTGCTGGCATCCACGGCGGTTCGAGCCGCAGCGGCCGACGGCGTGACGCTGGCCGTGCTCGGCGCCGCGCATATTCATGCGCCGATGTTTCTGCAGATGCTGGCAACACGCGAGAACGCGCGGGTCGCGTATGTCTGGGACCACGATCCGGCGCGGGCGCAGAAACACGCCGCCGAGTGCGAGGCGAAGACGGCAAAGACGGTCGCCGAGGTCCTCGACGATGCCGCCGTGACAGGCGTCTTGATCCTGTCGGAGACCAGCCTGCACGCCGAGCTGGCAACCGCCGCTGCGGGGGCGGGCAAGCACGTGTTCGTCGAAAAGCCGATCGGGGTCGCAACGAAAGACGCTGCGGGAATCGCGGCGGCCGTGGAGAAAGCCGGCGTGCTGTTCAGCTCGGGCTACCACCTGCGGAGCGTATCGCGGAATATCTTCGTCAAAGAGCACGTGGCGGCGGGCAGCTTCGGACGGATCGTTCGCGTCCACGCCTCGTACGGCAACGACAGCGTGCTGCACGGCGCCTTTGACGACGAACGAAAATGGACGGTCGATTCCCGTTGGGGAGGGCTGGGCAGCTTTGCCGACATCGGCACGCACGCGCTGGACCTGCTGATGTGGCTGATGGGCGACGTCCAATCCGTGTCGGCGGACCTTCGGTCGGTCACTAACCGCTATCCGAACTGCGACGAAACGGGGCAAGGCATGTTGCGGTTCAAGAACGGGGTGACGGGGACCATTGCGGGAGGCTGGATCGAGCCGGAGAATCCCGTCAGTCTGCTGGTGACCGGCACCGAGGGGCACGCGGTGGTGCTGAACGACCGCTTGTACCTCCGCACCAAGAAAGTCGAGGCCGCCGACGGCACGCGCCCGTGGATGAAACTGGCGCCTCCGCTCGACCACCCCTTGCTGCTGTTCGTCAGCGCCGTCGCCGGCGAGCAGGATCTGCCCCTGGTGACCGCGCGCGAAGCGGCAGAGCGGGTGCGGGTGATGGAAGCCATGTACCAAGCGGCGCGGGAACGCCGCTGGGTGACGGTGGGGTGAGGCGCGAAGAATTGGCGCCCTTGGCCAAGCTAAGATTTGATAATTGTGATTTTGGGGCTCTAGCCGGCTGGTTTGGCCGCCGGTTCGCCGGGCGGGCTTAACATCTCGGCCAGCTTCTGTTCCAGCTTCTCGCCGCGGACGTGCAGGGCGTTGACCTTGCCGTCGCGACCCACCAGGACGAGAAACGGGATCGCGTCGATGCCGCACTGGGCGGCCAGCGGATTCTCGAAGCCCTGGGCGTTCGGATCGGCGCTGACCACCGTGGTCCACGGCAGCGGCTGAACGTCCAAAAAACGCACGACAGTCTGCCGGTCGTCGTCCAGATTCACACCCACGACCTCGAAGCCCTGGGCTTTGTACTTCTTGTAAGCCGCGTCGATGGTCGGTATCTCCTGCAAACACGGGCCGCACCACGTCGCCCAGAAATCGACCAGCACGACTTTGCCCTGGTATTTGCCCCAGTCGAACGGCGAACCGTCCACTTGGACGCCGGTCACCGTGAACGGCTGGCCGATCAAGGCCGCGCGGCGGCGGCCGTTTTCGGCGCGGGCCGTCGCTTGGGCCGCCAGCGACGCATCGGGATGATTCTCGTAACTCTTCTCCAACAAGGCAAACGCCTCGCCCGCCTCCTTGTTGTTCCCGGAGATTTCGAGCAGTTGCGCGATTTGAGACGTCACGGCCAGCGCGTACTCGCCCGGAGACGGACCGCCCAGCAGCTTCGTCAAGACCTCCAGTACCGGCTGGGCGCTGTTGGGTTGGCCGGTTAGCAGAGCCCGCAACTTGCCTTCCAAGTCCAATTCAGTTTCGAGCGACTGGACGGCGGCTTGTTCCAGCATCGATCGAACTTCGGCCGCGATCTGTTCGTCGGGACTGTCTTTGTACGCGTTTCCGATGGCTTGATACGCTTCCGCCGCCGCGTCTTTGTGCCCCAACTGTTGCAGCATCATGGCGGCCTGTCGGGTGACCATGAACACGCCGGGCGCGTTGGGCTGGTCGGCCAGCAGTTGTTTGAGATTCGCCAGCAACGGCTGTACGTCCGGCACCTCGCCGCTGCTGAGTTCATCGAGCGACACGCCGAACAGCATCAGCCGGCCCAAGTTGGCGATTTCCGGCTCTGCGTCCTTGGCCGCCGCGCGGCTGGCTGCGTTCAAAGCCTTTTCGGCTTGCGCGTCGCCGAGCCTCATCAGGGCTCGCAGTGCATCCAGCTTGGCCTGCGTCGCGGCCACGCGGTATTTCTTCTCCTGCGATTCGCCCAGCAGTTTGTCCGACGCTTGAGCACGGGCCGAGTGGATCGCACGGTAATCGGCTAACATTTCCTGCTGCGTGCGGCCTCGGGGCTGCTGACGCTGCAATTGCTCCAGAAATGCCAGCAACGCGTCGTTGCCTTCCGGGACTTGGTAACCCGTCGCTCCGCCCATCGCCGCGTCGATCGGCGGAGTTGTGGGGGGCGAGGGAACGTCGCCGGAGGGCGTTGCGAAGCCGCTTGAAGGCGCCCCTGCTTCCTCCAGGCCGCGAGCGCCGGCGGAACCGGGGACCGCTGCCGCCGGCGTGCCATCGTCGACCTCGAACCTGCCGCTGGCCGCCGTCACCGGGCCGTCCTCTTTCTTGCCACATCCGGCCGTCACGGCGACAGAGACCGCCAGCGTAAAGGCCATCAACAAACATTGCGTGCGTCGTGCGTAAAGATCCTGTGCCATGAACGCTGGTTCCTTGTAATTGAAGCGAACAGCCGGAGTGAGCCGGAGCGGGAGCGTACAAACTGCCCCAGATTGTAGGCCATTTACCGATTTTTGACAGCCCCGATTTTGCGGCCACGCCCGGGCAATGCCCGCGTCGGAAGGAATACGCGAATCGGCAATCCGCGCAACCATCGGCTTTCCCGAGATGAACCGTACAGTTACAATGACCGTCAAGATCACGCAAGTCTGGGAATCGGAGCATTTTAGGTCTGGATGCGAGCCTGTTTGGACGGGAGTTCTGTTCAACACCGAAGAAACGTTGTCCGGCGGCCCGATCTTGCCCGGGTTGGAGATCGCCGTGGCGGAGTTGTTTCGTTGATCCGTAGCTGTACAACAAGTAGGAGACCATTATGAGCCCGCGTACACCTTCTCGGATTTCGGATCGAACGGGCGCGCTGTCGCGCCGGAAATTCATCGCCGGCGCGTCGGCCACCGCGGCGGCGTTGACGGCGGGGAACGCTTTTGTAGGCTGGGCGGCGGAAGCCGCGGAACCCGCGCGCAAGATCAAGCTGGGCATCGTCGGCTGTGGCGGCCGCGGCGCCTGGATCGCCGGTCTGTTTCGCGAACACGGCGGCTATGAAATGCATGCCGTGGCCGATTATTTCCAGCCTGTGGCGGATGCGGCGGGCGACGCGCTGGGCGTCGACAAGTCGCGGCGTTTCAGCGGGCTGTCCGGATACCGCCGGCTGATCGACAGCGGCGTCGAAGCGGTCGCGCTGGAAACCCCGCCGTGTTTCTTTCCAGCACACGTCCAGGCGGCCGTGGAGGCGGGACTCCACGTCTTCATGGCCAAGCCGGTGGCCGTGGATGTTCCGGGGTGTTTGCAGGTGGATGCCGCGGCGAAGAAAGCCGCCGAGCAAAAGCGGTGCTTCCTGGTGGATTATCAAATGCCCACCGATCCGCACGTCATCGAATGTGCCCAACGCTACCGTGCGGGCGCTTTGGGGACCTTGGGGCTGGTCAAGAGTTTCTACTACGGCGGACTTTTCGGCGACCCGCCCCTGACGCAGAACATCGAAAGCCGGCTTCGCTCGCTGATTTGGGTGAATGATACGGCGATCGGCGGCTGTTATCACGTGAATGCTTGTATTCATCCGATTCAAGCCATGATGTGGGTGCTGGACAAAGTCCCGGTGGCGGCGGCGGGTATCTCGCGAATCGCGCGGGCCGAACCCCACGGCGACAGCCACGATATGTTCGGCATCACGTTCGAGTTTGCCGACGGCTTGATCTGGACGCACAGCGGCCGGCATGCCCGCGGTCAAACCGGCCCGGATGATCCGCTGGCGACCTGCGAATTCCTGGGCGACGCCTATATGAAGATCGGTTACGGGGGACGTGCCCTGATTCGCGGCGGATCGCAACACTACGGCGGCGGGACTATCGACAATCTATACGCGGCCGGGGCCGTGCGGAACATCGCCACGTTTCATCAGGACGTCACGCAAGGCAACTGTGCGAACGACACCGTCCGCATGGCGATCGACAGCTGTCTGGCCACGATCATGGCCCGCGAGGCGTGTTTGCGCAAAGGCCGCATGACGATGGACGAACTGCTGCAAGAGAACCGGCGGATCGAGATCAATTTGGGTGGCCTAAAAGCGTAGCCCCCGATGGGGCAATCGCGGCAGGCATGTCGCGGCGGCTGTCGGCTTGGTACCTTGCGTCCTCGGCTCGCCGCCGCCACAATAGCCCGGTCTTGTTCCGCCGCACGCTATCCGAACTGCAGGGAGGCACAACGCTCGATGATTCCCGAATCCGGCATTTTCAACGAGGACTGCATTATCGGTCTGCAAAAACTGGCTCCCGGTGTCGTCGATTTGGCGTTTGCCGATCCGCCGTTCAATATCGGCTACAAGTATGACGTCTACCGGGACAGTCTAGACGACGACGAGTACCTGCAGTGGTGCAGCCGGTGGATCAAGGAAGTGGTGCGGGTCCTGAAGGACGACGGGACGTTCTGGCTGGCCATCGGCGACGAGTATGCGGCCGAGTTGAAGGTGCTGATGCAGCGCCAGCACCGCCTGGTCTGTCGCAGTTGGGTGATTTGGTACTATACGTTCGGCGTGAATTGCAAGTACAAGTTCAGCCGTTCGCACGCTCACCTGTTCCACATGGTCAAGGATCCCAAGCGATTTACCTTTCAGGTCGACCAGATTCGCATCCCCTCGGCCCGGCAGTTGGTCTACGGCGACGCGCGCGCCAATCCCACCGGCCGCTTGCCGGACGACACGTGGATCTTGCGTCCGCAGGATCTGCGCGGCGGACTATCGGCGGACGAGGACACGTGGTACTTTCCCCGTGTGGCCGGAACGTTTCACGAGCGCGAAGGCTTTCACGGCTGCCAGATGCCCGAACAATTGTTGGGACGGATCATTCGGGCTTGCAGCCGCGAAGGCGAGATCGTACTGGATCCCTTCGGAGGCAGCGGAACCACGTTAGCGGTGGCGAAAAAGCTCGGACGCAGACACCTGGGATTCGAGTTGTCGGCCGACTATGTCGAGAAGATCAACGAGCGGCTGGCCAAAATTCAGCCCGGCGATCCGTTAGTCGGCGCCGCCGAACCGCTGGTCAGTGCGCCCAGCACCGCCGAGGGCCGACGATTGGACGAGCGGAGCCGAAGGATTCGCCTGAAAAAACCAACTGCTGACCCCTCCAAGCAACAGGAGCTGCCCGGGCTGTAGCAACGCAAAGATCTCATGCGCAAAGATCTTTGACCACCAGCCCGTGCACATCGGTCAGCCGGTAACGCCTGCCTTGGTGTTTGTACGTCAGCTGCTGGTGGTCGATCCCCAGCAGGTGCAGCATCGTGGCGTGCAAGTCATGGATTTGCACCGGGTCGCTTTCGATGTTGTAGCTGTACGGGTCAGTCCGGCCGTAGCTGATCCCGGGCCGAATGCCGCCGCCGGCCAGCCACATGGTAAAGCAGCGGGGATGATGGTCGCGGCCGTAGTTGGTCGCCGTCAGCTTGCCTTGACTGTAACTGGTCCGCCCGAATTCCCCGCCCCAGACGACCAGCGTGTCGGCCAGCATGCCGCGTTGCTTGAGATCGCGAATCAAGGCCCCGCATGCTTGATCGGTTTGCTGGCACTCCTGCCGAATGCCGCCGGGCAAGCCGCCATGATGGTCCCAGTCCTTGTGAAACAGCTGGACGAATCGCACGTTCCGCTCGACCAGGCGGCGAGCCAGCAGGCAGTTGGCCGCAAACGTGCCTGGGGTGCGAACATCCGGACCGTACATCTCCAAAACATGGTCCGGTTCGTCTGCGAAATTCGTTACCTCGGGCATCGAACTCTGCATTCGGAATGCCATTTCGTACTGCTCGATCCGCGCGGCGATCGCCGGATCGAGGGTTTGCTCGTATTGCAGCTGGTGTAGCTCCTGCAGCCGGTCCAGCATCTTGCGGCGGCCGGCCGACGTGATCCCGTCGGGGTTCGCCAGATACAACACCGCGTCCTTGCCCGAACGGAACTGGACGCCTTGGTGCGTGGCCGGCAGAAAACCGCTGCCCCACAGCCGTTCGTACAGCGGCTGACCGCCTTTGTCCTTGGTGACCAGCACGCAAAAGGCCGGCAGATTCTCGTTGGCCGAGCCCAAGCCGTAACTGAGCCAGGCGCCGATCGAGGGACGTCCGGCAATCTGCGAGCCCGTCTGAAAAAAGGTGATCGCCGGATCGTGATTGATGGCCTGCGTATGCATCGACTTGATAAAGCACAACTCGTCCGCGACGCCGGCCGTATGCGGCAGCAATTCGCTGATCCACGCGCCCGCGTGGCCGTGCTGCTGGAACTTGAACGCGGACCCGGCCAGCGGCAGCGAGGCTTGGTTGCCCGACATGCCCGTCAGCCGCTGGCCTTGACGCACCGAGTCCGGCAGCTCTTCGCCATGCCGCTCGTTGAGCAGCGGCTTGTAATCGAACAAATCGATCTGCGACGGACCGCCGCTCATGAATAGATAGATCACGCGTTTCGCCTGGGGCGGATGGTGAAACTGCGTCATCGCGCCGGACGGCGCGGCGGAAGCTCGCGCGGAATCTGCCGCCAACAAGTGAGCCAGCGCCGCGCCGCCCAGTCCCGCCGCGGTTCGCGAAAAGAAATGCCGGCGCGTGATCTGACGGACAAAATCGTTCAGCATCTTCGTGGTTCCCTCTTCACCGCTTCATCACGGTTTCGTCCACGTTCATCACGGCCGCGGCCACAACAGCCAAGGCGGCCAAGTCGGTGGCGTCCAACGCTTCGTTCCGCCGGTGATCGCCGATGGCCAGAAACTGCTGCACCGCTTCGGGCCGCGCGGCGAAATCTTCACGCTGTTCGGCGAACAGCTGCTGCAGCACCGCCAGTTCCGCGGCCGCCGGATGACGGCTGGTCAGCGTACGGAACGTGAACGTCAGGCGATCTTCGAGCCGGCTGCCCTCGATCATGGCCCGCTCGGCCAGCGCCCGAGCCGCCTCGACGTATTGCGGATCGTTCAGCAACACCAGGGCTTGCAGCGGCGTCGCGGTCGTCGCCCGCTTGACGACGCAGACCTCGCGTTTGGCGGCGTCCAACGTCACCATCGCAGGCGGCGGAGACGTGCGTTTCCAGAAGGTGTACAAGCTGCGGCGGCGACTGCCCTCGCCCACGTCGCGATCGTACTTGGCGCCCGATTTCTCCTCCCACAAGCCCGCCGGCTGATACGGCTTGACCGGCGGCCCGCCCACGCGCGCCACGAGCAGTCCGCTGGCAAACAACGCCTGGTCGCGAAGCAGTTCGGCGGCCAGGCGATAACGCGGACTGCGAGCTAACAGCACGTTCTCCGGGTCGCGGGCGTACGTCTCCGGGGCGCAGTCCGATCCCTGGCGATACGTCGCCGAGGTCACGATGCGTTTGAACAGCCCTTTTACGTCCCAACCGGAATCGACCAGCGACATGGCCAGAGAGTCCAGTAATTCCGGATGGGAAGGCAAACGGCCTTGGCTTCCGAAGTCCTCCGGCGTCGCCACGAGTCCCCGGCCGAACAGCAACTGCCAGAACCGGTTCACGGCCACGCGCGCAGTCAGCGGGTGGCGAGAATCGGTCAGCCATCGCGCCAAGCCCAAACGGTTCGCAGGCCAATCGTCCGCCCAAGGTAGAATTCCGTCCGGTACGCCGGGCTGTACGGCTTCGCCGGGTGCGTCGTATTCGCCCCGCTGCAGCAAGAAAGTAGGCCGCGGCTCGGGCATCTCGTTCATGACCATCAATTCCGGCAGCGGATCGATCACCGCGCTCCGCTGCCGCCGCAAGTCGCTCACTGCCGCCGCCGCCTCGCGGTACGGCGGATCCTTGTGCGCCAGATAATAGGCGAACAAATCGCGTTTCTGAGCCACGGTCAATTCGCCGCCGGGCACGGCCAGCGTCTCGGCCAGCGTTCGGCCGTCGTAAATCTGTGCCGCCTCAATCGCCGTCAGGCTGCGATCGAAGATCTTCAACTCGTCGACCAATCCATCCTTGAATCCCCGGTCGCGGAATCGCTGGCCCAAGGTCAGTTCGTTCGTTCCGCCGCCGGTGATTTCCTTAAACAGGTTATCTCGGACCACGGTACAGCTCGCGGCCCGGCCGGCGACGTACAGCGCCAGACCGGCGGCTCGGCTGGAACCATCGTAGGTCATCACGACGTGAACCCAACGGCCCGTTGCGACGGGTTCCGCGGTGCGAATCCGGATCGCGTTACCCGGCCAGAAGTGGATCAGCGCGGCGCTCAAACAACCGTCCTCCAATAGCAGTTCATAGCCTCGGCTGCCGGCATCCGTCCAAGCTCGCGAACGGTGCAAAATGACGGCCCGCTGTTTGACGTCCGGCGTGTTGATCCACAAGGCGATCGAAAACGGCTGGTTGCGGCCAAAGTCACCGGCCACCGGCGTGGCCGCGTTATTTTCGCCGCTCAGCTGCAGCGCCATGCCCACCCGGCCGGGAACGATCTGCGGGTCTTCGAATACCTTGGCGGGCCTGTCGCCGGCCGCCCGATTCTCCAGCTTGCCGGCCTCGATCGCCTCGAACGGATAGTCGCCGATCAGGCCCGGGATCGCGGGCTCGCCGCGCGCGCCCGAGAGCCACTGCTCGAACGCTTCGCGGCGCTGCTGGGCCAGCACCGCCAGTTGCTCTTCGGCGCGCTCCAATTGCGCGCTCAGTCTGTCGAGCCGCTGTTGCTGGTCGTCCGTCGTCAGCAGCAGCGTCGGGTTCGGCATGGCGTCCGTAAAATGCGAGTACAATCCGCACTCGTCGATATTGTTGAAGAAGCTGAACAACTGGTAGTAGTTCCGCTGGCTGATCGGATCGTACTTGTGGTCGTGGCACCGCGCGCATTCCAGTGTCAAACCCAGCAAGACCGCGCCCAGCGTATTGGTGCGGTCGCTCACATAGTCCACGCGAAATTCCTCTTCGATACTGCCGCCTTCGTTTGTCTGGCGATGCATCCGATTAAAGGCCGTGGCGATCAGCTGGTCCCGTGTGGGTGCGGGCAATAGATCGCCCGCCAGCTGCCACGTGAGGAACTGGTCGTAAGGCAGGTTCGTATTGAACGCGCGCACAACCCAGTCGCGATAGGGCCAGACCGCGCGATAGACGTCGGCTTGATAGCCGTAGGTGTCGGCGTACCGCGCCGCGTCCAGCCAGTCGACCGCCAACCGTTCTCCAAAACGTTCCGAAGCCAGCAGCCGGTCCACCAGGCGTTCATAAGCGTCGGGAGAATCGTCGGCCAAAAACCGGTCGATCTCGTCAAGCGTCGGCGGCAGGCCGGTCAAGTCGAAGGTCACTCGCCGGATCAGCCGCGGGCGAGCGGCCTGCGGCGCCGGCTCGATGCCCTCAGATTCCAGCCGAGCCAGCACAAAGCGATCGATCTCGTTCCGCGGCCATTCGCGGCGCCGAACGTCGGGCACCGGCACCGCTTGCAAGGGAATGAACGCCCAATGGGGTTTCCATTCCGCGCCTTGTTCGATCCAGCGCCGGATCACGGCGGCCTCGTCCGCCGTCAGCGACAGCTTGGATTCCGGCGGCGGCATCCGCAACTCCTCGTCCGCCGCCGAGATCCGCCGGTACAATTCGCTGTGGTCCAGAGCGCCCGGTTGGATCACGTGGGAGGCATCGCCCGACGCAGCCGCTGCGAACAAGCCGTCGGGTGTGTCCAGCCGCAAATCCGCTTGACGATTCCCCGGGTCCGGACCGTGGCAATGAAAACACCGATCCGATAGGATCGGTTTGACGTGGAAATTGAAATCCACACGGTCCGGCACGGCGGCCCAGGATGTGGCCGAAAGAAAGCCCCAGGCGGCCAACGGGACGGATAACAATCGGCACTTCATCGGCGGATCTTTCTGGCCGAGCTACAAGACGGTTCGGCTCGGGATGCTACGCAACGTCGTTTAACGCCAAGCCGCAGACGCTGGCCGCCACGCGGTTGCCGCCGGTCGGCGACCGAGCTGCTCGGCGTGCCGCAGGCCTGTGGTCGGCATTTTCATCGTTCTTCCGGAGCCCCGCGCCAAATCCTGCAATCTGACGCGACGCAAAATGCAATCCGGTAGAACGCATGCCCGGTCGCTTATTCTAGGGCGCAACCATCGAAGGGGCATCCCAGCGCCGGGAGAATTTTTTCCTGCCTGAGCGGCAATGCGTATGACTTACATCCACCCCACCGACTCCAACGAACGTAAATTCTGCCGTCAAGCTGGACGATTGCGGCGATCCTGATCCGCCGCGAAGCGGGGACACTATTCAGTACTACGGCGTCAATGACAATCGGCCCTGCCTGATAAAGTACCGGGGCATGGCCAAACGGCTGGCATTTCGCTGGCTGAACCGCCGCTCGCAGTCAAAGTCGAAGACATGGAAAGAGTTCTACGCGTACATCGATCGCTTTCCCTTGGCGTCTCCGCGGAAGCTGACGGACCTGATTGCGATGGCCCGGACGCGGTGATAGGCTGTTGGTGAGAAGTGATGGTCGGGAGCCGGATGCGTTAACAGCGCTCGTCCGGTTCTGAGAGGGGGTTGGGAGCAATCGACACGGACGAGGTATTGTGACACCACCAGAGGAAACGGGTGGTAACAGGGAATACAAACTTCGTCCTAAATCGCAGAGCCCCAACCCTACTCGCCGGGAGCCGCCGATGCCGCGGATTTTGAGATCATAGTTTTCTGGCGGCGGCCCCGTTACCGCGGTCGTTCGTCTGGGCGATCGGCCCGCCCCCGCGGGCCACCACGGTGCTTGCCACCGTGGAGCCATGTTCAGAACCAGACGAGGTGTCCCTCTCCCGTCCCCCGCCACCACCCCGGCTTGTCCGGGTGGGGCGATGTTCTTGCGGCACTCGGCCGGCAGCGGCACTCGACGTGCAGATTGGCAGCGGCGGCAATGTCGCTTGAACACCGCTCCACGCTGAACACCGCTCCACGCTGACAAGCAGCGTGGTGGCGGGGCTAAAGTTTTGCTGCTCGTGCTGAGTTGCGCCATCTCCCTTGGATGGTACGTCGACCGAACGTCACGAAATCGCCGGGACATCGTCGGTACGTGGTACTACTCCCTTTTCTTCTTCTTTTTTTCCTCTTGGGCGTGTTGCCTCGCGTCTGGGGCAGAAAACGGCCCTGTCCAAGTCGCCAAGTCTCAGGCCAAAGGCAAGCCAAAAGCCAATTTCATCCCCAACGCCCCAACTCAGCCCAGACCGCGTCGAGGTCGGACACGATGGGGAGTTGCCCCAGGCGGGGCGCAGTCGGTCGTGCATCAGGCCCTCGGCCCTCGATCGTCAATCCCTCGTGGTCCAGCCCCATGACGCGGCCCAGCTCATTCCCCAAGACCGTGAGCAGATCCGCGCCTGGAGCGGTCTCGTCCGTCCGGGCACGCAGCGACGGACCGGCGGAACTCGGGGAGAAACCGCTATCATCCGGTGGAGTATCGTCGAAGAACCGACCCACGCCAGCCGCGTTCCGATCGAGCCAGATCGCGAGCCCTCCAAACGCACGGGCGGGCAGCATCGCGCCCGTCGCCACCGGCGTCCCCGGCTCCGCGGCCAGCCCGACAATTCCTTCCCCTTCGGCAGAAGCAGCGGGATGGTTGTTGATGTAGTTGATCACGAGCAACACATCCCTCGGCGTGATGGCTTTGTCATTGTTGACGTCGTAGAAGGGCGGGCCTGACGCGGGCGAACTGGGCAGGGAGGTGTCATTGGGATGGCTGTTGATCCAGTTGATGATCGTCAGTACGTCGATCGCCGTCACACCGTTCTCACCGTCGACGTCGGCCGGATCGGTGGCGTTGTGCCAAGCGGCCTGGATCACCAAGGTCACTACCGTGAAGCTATCGCTCACACCTTCGTTTCCGTTGCCGGCGTTGTTGACAAACGACCCGGCGGTATACTTCACTTCCACCGGTCCCGTGCCGAAGCTGCCCGTGAAAGCATAGCGATAGGTTGTTCCGCTTACCGACGAGAGCCGAGCCGGCCAAGTGTCGCGCGACATCCTGGGGCCGGCCTTCGCGGGAACGCTGGTCACGGATTGCAGCACGGTGTATTGGCAGCACGTCGCGGGGCGGAAGCAGAAATGCCTGGCGCATGTGCGGCGGACGGCGCGGGACTGGAAAGCCCTGGCGCTGGGCGGGAAGCATCCGCAGGCGCGGCAGTTCTTCGACGACGTGATCGCGTGGGTGCAACGCGGTTGCCGATACCACCGCCAGCGGAAGCGTGGGGAGTTGTTGCGAGCTCAGGACCGGGCCGAGCAGGAGTGGCTGCGGACCGAGTTGAAACGGCTGGAGCAGGTCGAGGTCGATCACCCCAAGGCGGCGACGCTGCAAGAGCGGTTGCAGACCTATCACGACGATTGGCTGGTGTTTCTCGATCATCCTGAGGTGCCACCCACCAATAATCTGGCCGAGCACGCCTTGCGGCCGCTGGTCGTGCTGCGGAAGCTGACGTTCGGCAGCCGCAGCCGAGCCGGCGCTGAACGCCTGGCGAACCTCCTGACGGTCGTGGAAACGGCGAAGCGACACGGGCATGACGTGTTAGCCTTCTTGTACAAGCTGCTGAGCCGGTCGCCGGGCCGGATGCTGCGGTTCCTCTACGATACGCGCTAAGCGCCTCTACGGCCGGTGATCGCGCGTCGCCGCGGCCGCGAAGCCTGCCTCCCGACGATCGCCGACGCGCGCCGGTTCCCGGTGGCCATCGGCGGCTCTCTGTCACGAGCATTTCTTGTCCGGGGTGGTGCTCTGCATCTCCTGGCGCGCTTCGCCGCTGGTCGCCATCTGCGGCGCGCGACCTGAGGCCGAGCTGGGCCGCGTTGCGCGCCGGCGGTCGCGTTTCTGCTGCTCGCCGATCCGACGCTGACTTGACGAGTGCGCGGTCAGACCGACGCTCACGGGTAAGCCGACGATGTTTGGCCCCTCGCGCCTCCCTCGCGTTCTGCGCCTTCCGCTCGACCCCCTCGGACGTGCGGTACGGAAACTAAACTGTTACCGACCTCGGCGAGCGCCAGTGGCGGGAAGAGAATAGCAAGTCACAGCCTCAGGCACGTGAACCGGCACACGATGGTCATGATGCGTCTCCTTAACCGGTACCTTCCAAACACTTCGGGCGTCGGACCGAAAACGCTTTATTCTGCCCGTTCCAGGCGCGGGCGTCTAGGCGGAGGATGAAACTCCGCCGAGGTAAACTCGGTGGCCTCCGGCCGAACGGCAAACAGCCGCTGGGCTACGTGTCCAGCACGGCGGCGAGCATCCGGTCCGTCTCGTCGGCCGCCACGAGCCGCCATGCCGGCCCGCAGTCCGGGGGCCAAGGCCGTTGGACGTCTCATGGTTTGGGTTCTTCAATCATCGTCGAATCTTTCGGCGCGCCGCGCGCCGTGTGTTCCGATACGTCCCTGGCCAGCGGCGGGTGATGCACATCGACGCCGGAGATGATGAAGGCCCGGTGAGGATTCGGGTCCGGCACGGGGGTCACCGTCAGTTCGTGAATCCCGCCGGGGAGGCCGTCAGCGACCGTGACGTACTCGTAAGGCCAGCCGCTATAGTAGTCGGTGTCCTGTACCCAGCCGGGTCCACTGGGAACTACGTCGCAGCCATCGAGCATGATGTGCCAAACGATCTGAGGTGGTTTCGCGAAGGGCTGCATGATCGGCGGAGGCTCCTTGTCAGACGCGGACTGCACGGCCGTGCTCCAGTCGGTTGGCAGAATCGTGATGCGGCCACTGCGGGAAACGAACTTCCGGTCGTTCTGCCCCTCGCCGTCGAATCCTGTCCTCGATCCCACGAGGCGGAACTTGACCCTCAGGTTGGCCTTTTTCGGATCGGCGTCCGCGTTGCCTTCGGTCAAGGTCAACACCCAGGTTTCTTCCTGCATGTTCTCGCCGGTATGATAGGTCATCGGGACGTTCGGGGCGCCGCTGGTCATGGTTCGGCTCTGGGGACGCGTCCCATGAAACAGATTGCACTCGCTGGGTTTCTTGCCGTCGATCAGGATGGTGGCTTTACCATGCGTGGTCGGCAACACCAAGTCCACGCGGGTTCCGTGGAAGCGGAGCCGCAGCCGGTCCGTGGCGGAGTTCGATTTCGCAAACCGGCCGTCGTCGGAAGTCCAGCCGGGGCCTTCCAGCACGATCTCGTCCGTCTTGTTGTCGGCGAGGAAGCGGCCGACGTGAAAACGGCGGACCCGGTCGGCCCACCCGGAACTGGCCAAGACGTTGGGCGTGAAATGCCGTTCATACAACAAGGCCATCAGCGTTTCGCCCTTGCGGTTCAGGTGTACGCCGTCCCGCAGCAGGTCCGCGGGCTGCCAGCCGTTCGTCTTGAGATAGTCCAGCCACTCGTTGCGGATTTCGACAAGTTCCACGCCATACTTCCGAGCCAGACGGCGCAGCAGGATGCTCTCGGGCACGTCGCGCGGACTCTCGGGGTTCTCGTTCCGATCAATGTGCTGAGTGCGGATGATGATGTCCGCCGTGGTCTCACTGCGGATTTCGTTGAGGAATCGTTCCCACACTTCGGCCGTACCCTGATAGGCGCTGAACAGCACCAAGTCCGGCTGCGCACGCAGGACGTCGTGCTTCAGGAGTTTCTGCATCCGCCAGACGAACCAGCCGCCGATGGCCCGGTTCTCGCCGATGATCTTCGTGCCCGGATAGCGTTCGCGCAGCCGCTGAATCAGCAACTCAGGCCAACCCGATTCGATCGACTGCCCGTCGAAGATGATCCGCACCGGACGATGGGTGTACTTGCCGGACTCCAGCAGAGCCATCGTGCGCGCCAAGTTTGCGCCGAGCCACTCCGGGTGTTCAGGCGGCGTCGGGGCCGGGATTTCCTTGGCGAGATTCACCAGCTTCTGATTCTCCGGAACAGGATCGGGCTCCGGAGCTTTCACAGCGTCGGCATTTGGCACCTGGACGGTAATCTTTACCTCCCGCAGCGGCTCGGCGTTCTCGCCGATCAGGCGGCAGGCAAAGCGAGTAGCATGGACGAAGCGAACCAGCAGTTGGTTCGTCCCCTGTTTCACTTCGACCGGCAATTCGCGAGCCAGCTCGAAACCGAAGCCGCCGTCGAACGTGCCGAGGTCCCGCCCATTGAAGTACAGCCGGCATTTGCCGTGGCTCGCCCCGGTCAACAGACTGGCCTGCATGTCCCGCGGGCTGTGCAGGCTGCAGTAGGCGTAGCGGTAGCCTTCAGGAACGACCAGCCGAGGAAACTCGTTCCAGATGCCGGGCATGTCCGGCAGGGTCATGCGGATGCCTTCCCAGACGCCTTCCCCAATCCGTAACGTCTCGCCCGGCTTCGTTCCGGGAATCTCCAGCGGCCTGCCGCCGTGCGGGACCAGCCTTGGATCACCCATGGCCGCAAACTTGGCTTCACCGCCCAGCGATTCGAATGGATCCACCTCCAGCCGCGTCTCCGGCGCGCGGATGATCAGCCATGTCGTTATTTCGCCGAATCGGCCCAGTTCACGAGTGATCTCCGCCGCCTCCACAGCGTGCCCCGTTGTCAAGGCTGCCAGCACCATGATCGTGAAGACGCTGCGAAGCGAACCATCGGATCGCATAGACGGGCGAAGCTCCATCCGAGGTGTTGTCATCGTTCATGTCTCCGCTTCGTTGTTACTCGATGGCCGCTAACCGCAAACGCCGCGACTCAGGACGGTTTTGGACAGCTCCTGTCTGAGTTTCGATCAGAACAACTTGTCTGGCAAGTGGTAGTGAATGCCGGGGATACAACTTCAGAGCGAATTCGCGGTAACGGTCCTCGCCGGTGTAGCCAATGTTTCGCATCGCGCGCTTCGCCGCTGGTCGCCATCTGCGGCGCGAAACGTTCGCCGCCAGAATCGATCTTGGGGCCACCACGGCGCTTGTCGCCGTGGAGCCGTGTTCAGCACCAGACTGATGCGGCTCGGTCTCTCCGCCTTGTCACCGCCCGGCTCGTCCGGGTCGAGCGGTGTTCAATTGCTACTCGCCTCGTGGCGACGCTCGGGCAACCGTGTCCCTCGGCATTGAACACCGCTCCACGCTGGCAAGCAGCGAGGTGGCGACACCAGCGTCGCGAGGGACACGGTTCTGGTTCTGAACATCGTTCGACGGAGGCAAGCTCCGCCGTGGCGCCAGATACAGCACCGGCCAGATCCATCCGTTGGCCGCGCCGCTCGGTTTCGGCCGGCCCTTTCCGCTATAGCAGGTTCGGCATCGCAAAAAACGTGCGGCTCCTCCCGCGAAACCACGCCGCCCCAGCGATTCACTGGGACGGCGGAAATCGCCGGCGCGACACCCGCACTGAAAACGATTGCCGCCGCATCCACCGTACGGTAAGATGACCGCAGATCGGACGTGCGCCCCGTCGGATCGCAAAAGACCGGCGACGAACCGTGTCGACGATAAAAGCGATGCACGCGAGGCGGGGTTGCGTGCGGGACTGGATGATTGATCAGGCGTCCCGTCCGGCGTGATCGTGATCGTTCTGCGATAAATGGCACATCGATGAACTGGCTCGTCTACCACATTGCAAGCGGCCACGCTTTCTTCAGCGGTGTGGCGTTAATCATCGTCGCGGCTCTCGCGTCGACTCGACCGACGCCAATCACGAAACGCCTCACGGTATTCGCCTTGCTGATCGGCGCCATCGCCATCGCAATCTCATCCACCGCTATTCCATACTGGTACTACGCCATCGCCATCGTCGTCACGATTGCCTGGCTGATCTCCGCATTCCTGAAGAACTGGCGTCGTTGGACGCGAAGATCCGTCATCGTTGCCTGGACCGTTGCTGCAGGAATTGAACTTCCGTACCATCTCACCCCTTCCCTGGTGCAAGCATCTTCGCGATCTATGACCGTCATCGGCGATTCCGTCACGGCGGGAATGGGCGCGAGCGACAAATCCGTGCGATGGCCAACGCTGCTCGCCAAAGACCGCAACCTCAACATCCAGGACATCTCTCACCCGGGCGAGGCTGCAGCCTCGGCACTCAAGCGGGCCAAATCGCAGCGAATCGCATCCCCGGTGGTGATCCTTGAAATCGGTGGAAACGACTTGCTTGGCGACACTACGTCCGCCCAGTTCTCACAGGATCTGGATGCTCTTCTCGCGTACGTCTGTGCCCCCGGACGTCAAGTGATTATGTTTGAATTGCCGCTTCCACCTTTTCGGAACGAATACGGACGCATTCAGCGTTCGCTTGCTCGGAAACACGATGTCGCCCTTGTACCGAAGCGGGTATTTCTGTCGATCTTTGCTGCAAATGACTCGACAGTTGATACCATTCACCTGACGCAGGCAGGCCATCACCGCATGGCTGCCACCGTATGGAACCTCGTGAGATCAGCATTCCCCCGCGATTGCCGGGGTCACAAGCTTGTCACAAGAGGTGCCAGGAACCGTTATCGTACTTTTTGTGTTGACCTGGAGGGTGCCCCGCTCGGACCATAATCCGGTCGAACGGGCCGATCCTGTTGGCCGTTCTGTCGCCCCTTTCCTCATGGAGCTGTCCACATGTCCGCAATCTTCCTGCTGTCGTGCCTGACGATCGCCATGCATCCGGCGGGGCCTCCGCCGCGTGAGAAGCTCGATCGCGGGCTGATCGCACAAACGCTTTCCGACGGCCAGGTGTACCTCAGCTGGCGGATGCTGCAACACGAGCCGAAGGAGATCGGATTCAACGTCTATGTCGCGCCGGCAGGCGACGAGTCGGCCGCGCAGAAGTGCAACGCCGAGCCGATTGTCCGCACGACGGATTACCGAACCGCAGCTCTGCGCGTGCCGGACCAGGCGCACTGGTTCGTACGGCCGGAGCTGGATGGCGTCGAGGGCCCCGCTTGTCCCGCCGTGAGTGCCCGCGCCGCCGCGCCCTTTGTCTCGATCAAACTCGACGGCGAGCACACCTTTCAAAAGGCCGGCATCGCCGACTTGGACGGTGACGGCAGCTACGATTTCGTCCTCAAGCAGCCCCACAGCAACATCGACCCCTACGAGAAATACTGGAAGCCCAGCCCGGGCAGCTACAAGCTCGAGGCATATCGCAGCGACGGCCGGTTCTTGTGGCGGCACGATCTGGGATGGGCAATCGAGCAAGGCATCTGGTATTCGCCGTACGTGGTTTACGATCTGGACGGAGACGGCCGAGCGGAAGTGGCGGTAAAGACGGGCGAAGGCGATCCGCGCGATGCGGATGGCCGCGTGCAGAGCGGACCGGAATATCTGACGATCCTGGACGGCTTGACGGGCCAGAGGGTGACGTGCGTGGATTGGCCCTCGCGGGACGGATTTGACAAGACCTCCAGCCCCTACAATTATGCCTCGCGGAATCAATTGGGCGTCGCCTATCTGGATGGCAGGACCCCCAGCCTGATCGTCGTTCGTGGAACGTACAACCTCATCAAGGTGGTGGCCTACCAGTTGCGCGACCGTCAGCTGGTCGAACAGTGGCGATGGGACAACACGGCGGAGCCGAAAACATATTGGGGCCAAGGTGCTCACTGGCTGCAGGCCGCGGACGTCGACGGGGATGGGGATGACGAAATTGTCCTTGGATCCGCCGTGCTCGATGACGACGGCCGGCCGCTGTGGTCCACGGGCCTGGGCCATCCCGACCATTGCTACATCGGCAAGATCGATCCCGATCGGCCGGGACTGCAGATTTACTACGGCCTGGAGACGCGGCAGAAAGCCAACGGGATGTGTCTGGTCGACGCCGCCACGGGCAAGCTGTTGTGGGGAATCGACAAGCCGACGCGACATGTCCACGGCCACGGGCTGTGCAGCGACATCGATCCCGCGCATCCGGGCAGCGAGTGCTACAGCGCGGATACCGATTCGCAGAAAGATTTTGCGTTTGCCCAGATGCACGACAGCCGAGGCCGGGTCATCAGCGAGGAAAACCTCTGCAAGTTCGGCCCCCGCGCGGTGTACTGGGACGCCGATCCGCAACGCGAGCTGCTGGACGGAGGCAAGATATGGAAATACAAGGGGCCGCCGCTGGCCAACATTGATGGCACCTTCGTCGCCGTGGCCGACATCCTGGGCGACTGGCGCGAAGAGATCATCACCAGCCGGCCGGGCGAATTGCGGATCTACACCAGCTCGATCCCGGCTTCGGACCGCCGTGTCTGCCTGATGCAGGACCCGCTGTACCGCATGAACGTCGTGGCGGCCGCGATGGGTTACTATCAGGTTCCCATGACCAGCTACGACGTGGCGACCGGCAAACGATAGGTTCGCCGATCACAAGCGAGGGCAGTCCATGTGCCCTCGCTTGCGTGGAGAGTCGTTCGGCGATCGTCAGATGCGTCTCTTAGTAGGGCACATAAATGCCCGGCATCGGGATCGGGTAATCGCCGTTTTCGTTCTTGGTCACCGGGGCGGGGGCGTCCCAAGCGAGATTCGCCGGGAACTCGCTCGCGCCCTTGGCGACGGCGTCGTCCCACTTGACGATTTTTCCCGAGTAAGTCGCCAGCCTGCCCAGGACGGCCGTCATGCTGCTGGATGCCCCATGCCAGCCTTCGTGATAGGGCGTGTCCGCGCGGACGGCTGCGATCAGATCCTTGTGCTCCTGGACCATTGAATTCACGCGGGCACCGTCGTAACGCCATTCCGTTTCACCGCGTATCCAGCCGGCGCAATTCGACTCGCCCTTGACGCCGTGCGCGTGTTCGCTGACGCTGCTGAACGTATTGGGGATGTGCCGGCACTGGCTGTACATCTTCGTGCCGTCGGCAAAGGTGAACTCGACGAAATGCTCGTCGAAGATCTGGCCCGTGCCCTTGTTGCCGCCCAAATAGCGCTGCAAGCAGCCGCCCATGCCGTTGGCTTCGACGGGGTGCGCCTTTTTGGGATCGCCGTCTTTGGCCCACGCCCAGTTGCACACGTCCAGGTTATGGATGTGCTGTTCGCAGATATTGTCGCCGCTGAGCCAGCAGAAGTGATACCAGTTGTCCACTTGGTATTGCATTTCCGTTGCTCCCTCTTTGCGCGGCCGGTTCCAGATGCCGCCGCCGTTCCAGTAAGCCCGCAGCAGCGTGATCGCGCCCATCGCCCCGTCGTGGATCCGCTTGATCGTCTCGACGTACTCGGGCTGGTGCCGGCGCTGGAAGCCGACGCCGACTTTCAGGCCCTTGTCCTCGGCCATCTGGTTGGCTTCCATCAGGATCTTGTAACCCGGCGCGTCCACACAGCACGGCTTTTCCATGAACACGTGCTTGCCGGCCTTGATCGCGGCGGCATAGACCATCGGGCGGAATCCGGGCGGGGTAGCAGTGATGATCATGTCGGGGCCGGCGTCGATGGCCTTCTGGTACGAGTCCAGCCCCACGAAAACCCGGTCATCCGGCAGATCCACGCGGTCTTTGAACTCCTTGTGCTCGCGGAGCCGTTTGGCGGTGCCCTGGGCCCGATCCTCGAACGAGTCTGCCACGGCGATCACGCGAATGCCCGGATCGGCGTTCAGGCTGTCCTGGACGGCCCCGTTGCCGCGACCGCCACAACCGATCAAAGCCACCTTGATCACGTCGCTGCCGGCAGCGTGGGCCGTCCGGGCGATGCTCATCTGGCCGGCCAAGGCAACGCCTGCTGCAGCCGCGGTGGTTCCCTTGAGGAAGTCGCGTCGAGATGCGTTCTTCTTGTCGTTCATCATTAAGTGCTCCTTAAAAAACCAAAACCAAAACGATGGTCCGCCGAAAGGCGATAGTGCCCTTTCCTCCGGTCCACCCTGGCACAAGGGGACCGTCCCCTTATGCCGAACGCCGCAATAGCGGCCAACCAGGAACATCCAGGCTGGCTTATCCAAAATTGTGTCGTGTCGGCAACGGCGGGGCAAGTACGGGTGGGGCCATGATCCGTCTTTCGACCTCGCCAAGCGGCCGCCAAGTAGACCGTCGCCCGTTGTGCCGAACGGGCTCGAACGGTGCAGCTCGCCGGAACCTGCCCCGGATCAGTAGTAACCTTGTGGTGTCGGCAAAGCGACCATCGGAGGTGGCGTGGATTGCCATTGGATGACGGTGGGTTGCATCGTGCCCGGCTCTTGCGGCCGGGTGAGGGAATTGTGAATTAGGGGCTCGGTTGTATCCGGGGCGGGGATGGGTGGCGACGTGGACGAATTGCGCGCGGCTTCGGCCTCCGAACCGGGCCTCCCTGATGCTCGTGCCAAGTCCCGCTGGCGAGCATACCAGCTGCCAGCATCGCTGTCGCTGCCGGCGATCGCGTTGTGCACCGGAACTTGGTTCGGAGCGGAAACGGCGGTCGATGCGAATTGCATTCCGGCCGCGGGGGCGGAAGCTTGGTCCCGGCTCGCCAACAGCGGCGATTGCGGGTCCAGGTGCGGACTGCCTTGCCGCACCCAGGCCAGCCAAGTCACCTGCAACTCGGACAGGCTTTGATATCCGTAATGCTGCTTGGTTGCCGCGGTCCAATTGTTCCAATTCATCCCATCGCCGACATAGTCGATGAACTTTCTTTTGCCGCCCTGGGCAATCAGGAACCGGGCCAAGGAAAAACCCTGCGAATACAGCGGCAAGATGTCTTCCGGGTACTCCTTCATCGCGAACATTTGATTGAAAGCGATCCCGCGGCCGGTAGTCAGAAAGTTGACCAGCAGGTGTGCTTGCTTCGTCTTCTCGCTGTCGTGCTCGACGCTCGTGGCGGCGCCCTCGTCGGCCCAACGCGGCAGCGGACGGCCGAAATGCGTGGCAAAGATCATGTGCGTGATCTCGTGCGGCAGGACGCTGTCCATCAATCGCTCGTAGGACCCTTGGATCGTCATCTGCCAGCCGAAGGGGCGGCCTCGGTCAAACATAAAGCTGGTTGCTCCGCCCGCGCCCAGCTGCGGACCGACGTGGACTCTGATCGGACAAGGATCTTGCCACGGCGGCAGTTCTCGTCCCAACCACTCCAGCGCCAAGTCGCGGCGATACGTTTCGCCCGCGTCTCCGATGGCCCGCGCGACGTCGGGGGTGGGAGCCGAGACGATGAAATTCTGGGTGCGATGGCTGGCGCCCAGTGACAACAACGACGCTGCGATGAGCGCAGCGGAGAAAAAGCGAGCTTCCATGCTCTCTGGCCACTCCCTTGTTGAATCCGTTCGTGAAGCGGAGGCATCCTATCCTCCGTTTCGACATGGCTTGACGTGCGGGGTTAAAGCAAATGCCGAGCCAAATCGATTTCGCGCCGCGTGTCGCTGTGCCGGCCAGTCTCAAACTCGCTCGCCGGCGAGGTTTGAGAAAAAAATCTTCCTAGCGGGCCCCTGGGGCCAAGTTCCCTGGCCGGTCTCTGCATTTGCAGAATTTACACAAGGTAATCCAAACCGTACTTTCAAGGCCAGACCGTTTTTGCAATTTCTACACAAAACCAACCGTCTGCCGGAGGAAGTGGGGACCGGCCGTGACAGATTCCGCTGCCGGTCTCATGCGAATCTTTTGCTGGCATCTGCCGGAATTCCGGCGATTTGATTATAACACAGCCAGTTTGTTATCACGCTCTTGTAACCTTGGGCAAGCCATGCAGAGTCCCTCCCTCGCCGAACTCGTCCCGATTCTTCAGACTGCGATCGGCCCCGCGCTGCTGATCTCCGGTGTCGGTCTGCTTCTGCTCACCATGACCAACCGCCTGGGCCGCGTCGTCGATCGCGCTCGACTGTTGGTGGACCAATTGGAGGAAACCCCTGTCGCGTTGCGGCCGCGGAAGTTGGCCCAGTTGCCGATCCTTTGGCAGCGTGCTCGCCAAATCCGATTGGCGATTGTTTTTGCGTTGGTGAGCGCCCTGCTCGCGGCGGGCCTGGTCGTGGTGCTGTTCCTGTCCGCCTTGCTGCGGATCGAGGACTCGTGGCTGATCAGCATGCTGTTTGTCCTGTGCATGGCGACCTTGATCGTTTCCTTGATCACTTTCTTGCAGGAAATCAACCAGTCGCTGAACGCATTGAAAGTCGAGTTGGAGGAGGGACACCGCAAGATCCGCTGAGAATCGGTTGCGTATCGAGCCGCTGGTGTGCCCCCAAGCGAAACCCAGGAGAGTTTTCCGATGAAATATCGCATGTTCGGCAGAACGGGTTGGCAGGTCAGCGAAATCGGGTACGGCATGTGGGGCATGGGCGGCTGGACGGGATCGGAGGACGACCAATCGCGGCAGGCCCTGCAGCACGCGGTGGACCTCGGCTGCAATTTCTTCGATACAGCTTGGGCTTACGGGGCGGGTCATAGCGAGACGCTGCTGGGCGAGCTGGTGCGGGCCAACCTTGATCGCAAGCTATATACCGCCACCAAGGTGCCGCCCAAAAACCGCAAGTGGCCCAGTCGGCGGGCGTTCACGCTGGACGATTGCTACCCGCCAGACCATATCCAAGAGTACGTCGAGCGGAGCCTGCAAAACGCCGGTTTGCTCTCCTTCGATCTCATGCAGTTGCATACCTGGGAAGATGCCTGGCTGCAGGACGACCGCGGCATGGCCAAATTGGCCGAACTCAAGTCACAAGGATTGATTCATGCGATCGGCGTGAGCCTAAATCGCTGGGAACCGTGGAACGGAGTGCAAGCGGTCAAGAGCGGGCTGATCGACGCCGTGCAAGTGATCTACAACATCTTCGATCAGAATCCTCAGGACGAATTGTTTCCGGCGTGCCGTCAGCACGACGTGGCGGTCATCGCGCGCGTTCCGTTCGACGAAGGGACGTTGACGGGCCAGTTGACCAAGGACAGCCGCTGGCCGGAAGGTGATTGGCGGAACACGTACTTTGTGCCGGAAAACTTGGCGGCCAGCGTCGATCGGGCCGAACGGCTGAAACCGCTGGTTCCCGCCGAGATGACGATGCCGGACCTGGCGCTGCGCTTCATCTTGGCCGAGCCCACCATCAGCACGATTATTCCCGGCATGCGCAAGTTGCCGCACGTCGAGGCCAACTTGGCGGCCAGCGACGCGGGGCCGCTGGACCCCGCCCTGCTCGACGAATTAGCCAAACACCGTTGGGACCGGCAACCGACCGAATGGTCGCAGTGAATCCGAATATGTTCGCCATTCTCTTGCCGTACCTTGCCTATTTGAGCGTCGGTGCGATCGCCGGCCTGTTGGCCGGCCTGCTCGGCGTGGGCGGGGGCTTGATCATCGTCCCCATGCTGATGTTCTGTTTCACGCGGTTGGGCATGCCGGAAGAATCGATGATGCACCTGGCATTGGGAACGTCGCTGGCCAGCATCGCCTTTACCTCGGTGTCCAGCTTCATGTCACATCACCGCCGCGGAGCCGTCGTCTGGACCGCCGTGCGGCGGATCGTACCGGGGATTCTCGCGGGCACCTTCGGCGGCACGTTTCTCGCATCGCAGCTGTCCACGGGGTGGCTGAAGGGATTCTTTAGCGTGTTCCTGGCGTACGTTGCCGTGCAAATGTTGCTGGACCGAAAGCCCCCACCGTCCCGCGAGTTGCCCGGAATATGGGGCATGTCGGCCGTGGGAAGCGCGATCGGGTTGGTGTCGAGCTTGGTGGGAATCGGCGGCGGGACCCTCTCGGTGCCCTTTCTGTTGTGGTGCAATTTGACAGGGCACCGCGCGATCGGCACCTCGGCCGCCATCGGCTTTCCGATCGCGATCGGGGGCAGTTTGGGGTATCTGGTCAACGGCTGGCAAGCCACCTCGCTGCCGCCCGGCGCGGTGGGCTACGTATATCTTCCCGCGCTGGCGTGCATTGTGTCCGCCAGCGTGCTGACCGCACCGCTAGGCGTCCGTTTGGCCCATCGGTTGCCGGTGACCCGCCTGAAACGCATCTTTGCCGTGCTGCTGATCGCCGTCGGCGCACGGATGCTGCTGAGTCTGCTTTAGGCCAACCGACTTCTTTCGACCGCCTCACGCATTCACGGCACGGGCTTGCGGCTTGCCGCCGTACAGCCACAGGACGAGCGGTGCGGCAACGTAAATCGAACTGTAGGTCCCGCTGAGGAAACCGACGAACAGCGTAAAGGCAAAAGCGTGGATTCCTTCGCCACCGACCGCGAACAGCACCAGCGTGCTGATCAGCGTCGTGAGGCTCGTCAGGATCGTCCGGCTCAACGTTTGGTTGATGCTCGTATTGACCATGTCGGCCGTCAACACGGAACTCTTGCCGCGAACTTCGCGAATCCGGTCAAAGATCACGATGGTGTCGTTCACGGAGTAGCCGACGATCGTCAGGAACGCCACGACCACCGTCAGGCTGATTTTGAATTCTTGAATCCCCGCGAATCCCAACACGCCGGCCAGCCAATAACTGAGGGCGATCGCGCCGATTGCGACCAACACATCGTGGATCAGAGCGACCACGGCGGCCAAGCCGAAGGCTACTTTTTGAAAGCGAATCCAGATGAAAATCACGATTCCGACCCAGCTGGTCACCAGGGCCACCAGGGCCAGCTTTCGCGTATCACCGGCTACCTTGCCGCCGATCTTGTTGGACGTCGTCCAAACGGGCGAAGCCTTCATTCGCTTGCTCAACTGTGCCAGGATTCGTTCCGATTCAGCCTGGTCTTTGGCCAGCGTGACGATCCATTCCTTGTAGCCCACCGAATCCCTGATGGTCCAATCGGGATTGTCGGCCAAATCCGTCGGGTTCAAGTCCACAGTGACGTCTTCCTCGGTCAACAGCACGTCGACCACTTGCGCGGCTTCCATAATCTCGTGAATCACGGAGTCACCGTTGATGCGGTAATCAAACCTCAGCGTGGCCTGAGTCGTAATCGCTTCCGCCGTTTGCACCGGCGGCTTCGGCTCCGCAGCGTCGCCGGGCACAGTACCGGGCGCTGGGATTTTCGCTTCGGGGTCCGCAGGCGTACGGTCCTGCTCGACGTCCACGCTGACTTGAGTTGCCTCAGGTTCGGGCGTTTCGGCCGAG